>ERZ1673736.2373-NODE-2373-length-20964-cov-5.800899_pt1 | contig 20964 bp, 20 predicted proteins | sample MGYA00580212_ERZ1673736 | MGnify/ENA primary metagenome ERZ1673736 (study PRJEB41218, sample SAMN15661752) | gut metagenome | host: Homo sapiens | place: Canada: London | collected 2015-08-20/2019-03-30 | study: EMG produced TPA metagenomics assembly of...
CGGTTGAACTCGATGGCAAAGCGGTGGGTCTCCTCCTGGATCTGGCCGATGAGGGCGAACACCGCCGGAATGGCCTGGATCCCGATCTCCCGCCCGTCCGGGGCCACCAGGGCCCGGGTGCGGTGGCGGTCGTCCTTCACCATGCCGAAGGCGGGGATGTCCAGCCCCATGGTCTCCAGCACCCGGCAGGCCACCCGCACATGGTTCCCGCCGCCGTCGATGAGGAGCAGGTCGGGCCGGGCATTAAACTTCTCGTCCCCGTCCAGATACCGGCGGAAGCGCCGGGTGAGCACCTGCTCCATGGAGGCGTAGTCGTCCGGCCCGTCCAGGTCCTTCAGCTTGAAGTGGCGGTAATCCCGTTTCAGGGGGCGTCCATTCTCAAAAACCACCATGGAGGCCACGATGTCATCGGCCCCGGTGTTGGAGATGTCATAGGACTCCATCCGCCGGGGCGCCTGGGGCAGGCCCAGCATCCTCCCCAGCGCCTCCAGCAGCTTATTCTGCCGCTCCTCCCGGGTGGTGGCCCGCTCCACCTCCTCCGCCGCGTTCTGGTTGGCCAGCTTAATCAGATCCATCTTGGCCCCCCGCTGGGGGGTGACCAGCTCCACCCGGCTGCCCACCTGCTCAGACAGCATCCGGGTGAGGGGGACCTGGTCGGCCAGCTCGCAGGGCAGCAGGATCTGACGGGGCAGGCGGGTGCGGCCCCCGTAGTACTCCCGCACCAGGGAGGACAGGATCTCCTCCTCGTCCTCCTCCACCGGGGTCTCCAGCAGCTCCATGTCCTTGGCCGCCAGGTCCCCATCCACATAGTGGAGCACCACGAAGCAGCTCTTGGCTGTCCCCCGGAAAAAGCCGGTGACGTCGGTGTCCGCCAGGGAGCCGGCCACTACCTTCTGCCGGGCCCCCAGCAGCTCGATGGCCCGGAGCCTGTCCCGCAGCTGGGCCGCCTGCTCGAAGCGGAGCTCCTCCGCGGCCCGCTCCATCTCCGCGGTCAGGTCGGCCTTGACCTCCTTGAACCGCCCCTCCAGCAGGGAGACCGCCTGGCGGATGGCCTCGTCGTGCCGCTCCTTCAGCTCTTCGGAGCGGCAGTAGCCGTCGCACTTCCCCATGTGGAAGTTCAGGCAGGGGCGCTCCTTCCCAATGTCCCGGGGGAACTGCTTCCGGCAGGAGGGCAGGCGCAGGGCGGTGCGCAGGGCGTCCAGGATCTCCTGGGTGCTGTGGCGGCTTCCGTAGGGCCCGAAGTACCGGGCCCCGTCCTCCGCCACCCGGCCCGCCAGGGAGAACCGGGGGTACTCCTCCCTGCTCAGGCGGATGTAGGGGTAGCCCTTGTCATCCTTCAGCAGAATGTTGTACCGGGGCTGGTGCCGCTTGATGAGGGAATTTTCCAGGATCAGGGCCTCAAACTCGCTGTCGGCAATGATGACGTCAAAGTGGTCGATCTGGGACACCATGGCCCGGGTCTTTTCGGTGTGGGCGGCCAGATTGGCAAAATACTGGCTCACCCGGTTTTTCAGGGCCTTTGCCTTGCCCACATAGATGACCTCGCTCTGGGCGTTCTGCATGATGTATACGCCCGGCTTGAGGGGCAGGCTGTGGGCTTTTTCTTTCAATTCGTCAAAGGTCATAGAGGCGCTGCATCCTCCTTACTCCGCATCCGGGAACGGGCCCTCCCCCTTCTCCAGCAGCGGGTTATACATCATGATGGCGTGATTCTCCGTCACAAGCTCGTCCCCCACCAACTCTCCAGTGGAGTCCAACACCCGCCGGCGGATCACGTTGTGGCGGGTGTATCCGCCCCAGTACTCCCCCTGCATCCGGTGCTCCGCCTGATAGATCTGATAGGTACAGGGCTGGGGTCTGTCGGAGTACCACGCCCCCTCCAGATCCCGCTTTCCAACCTGGAGTGCCAGCCGGTAAGGGCGGTCCGTATCGTTACGGACCATCAGGTCCACATAGTTGTAGCAGCAGGTGGCCCCGCTCCCGAAGGGCTGGGTACGTCCGCTGTCCGGAAACACGTCATAACCGTGGCGGTACCGCTCCGTTACTGTGAGAGGGGTATGGAGGGTCATCCAGTAAATGAGATTGGCCAGCTGGCACAGCCCGCCCCCCACCGCGGAGGTCACCTGTCCATTTTTCAGCATCATCCCCTCCACATAACCTCTCCGGCGGCAGGGATCGCCGATGCATTTCCAATAGGACAGGGTCTCTCCCGGCAGGAGGACCACTCCATCCAGCCGCTCCACCGCCAGACGCAGGTTATGCACCTTGTTCCGCTGCATCCACATATCCACGTCCTTCAGCTTTCGAAGCAGTGGGGTGCTGTGCCGGAAACAGAGGACCGGGCAGGGGAACTCCGGGCGGCGGCGGGCAAAGCGCACGCCCGAGGTGTGCCACCAGAGCCACCGCCGGGCACAGAAATACCGTTTCCCCAGCCAGAGACGCAGTTCGCCCCGCCGGGCAGGCTCTGACACAAACATCTGCTTCATCCGAATGTCCCTCCTTCGGAACGGAACGAGGCATTTTGAATGATCTGGACGAATCGAGGCCGCTGAACATGATCTGGTCTGTGCTTCTGGTGTTCAAGATGTGCACGCTTTGAATATCAAAAAAGGCGCCGCATGGCGGCGCCTTTTCATTGTGCTTGGGGAAATTACTCGGAAAAATCGGAGGAGATCATCTTGTACAGGGCCTCCACCGCTTCCTTCTCGTCGGGGCCGTCCGCAATCAGCTTGATGGGGGTGCCCTTCACGATGCCCAGGGACAGAACGCCCAGCAGGCTCTTCGCATTGACCTTCCGCTCGTCCTTCTCCACCCAGATCGCGCTTTTGAACTCGTTGGCCTTCTGGATAAAGAACGTGGCCGGTCTGGCGTGCAGCCCAACCTGATTGTTCACGACCGCTTCCTGACTATACATATAACCGTACCTCCGCACTCGTCATATTGTATCCTTAGCATAGCAGATAAATCCCGTCTGCGTCAATGATATTTTTCACAAATCTATGTTTTTCGCTTGAAAATTATTACAGGGAAAATTGTGCTTCGTCTTTTTGCACGATTTCATTCCAGAAAGAAGGAGTTTTAGAGCAAAAATGATGGTTTCCCACTTTTGGGCCTTGATTCCAAAGAGAATCCAGCGGCGCTTCTGCTGTCCGGCGGCTCACTTCAGCTCCACCACCGTCACGCCGTCTTCCCCCTCGCCGTAGCGGCCGGGTCGGAAGGCTTTCACATAGCGGCTGCGCTTGAGATAGGTGCGCACGGCATTGCGCACCGCGCCGGTGCCCTTGCCGTGGATGATGGTCACTGTCTCCAGCTTGCCCAGCATGGCGGTGTCCAGAAAGCTCTCCAGGGCGGCCACAGCCTCATCAGTCATCATGCCCCGCAGGTCCACCTCCCGGGGGGCGGCGGTGCGCAGGGTGCGCTCCGCCCGCTGGATGATCTTCCGGGCCTCCTTCTGGCTCTGGGTCTCCCCTTCCACCACCCGGACCTCGCTCTGTCTGGCGGAGATCTTCAGGATCCCGGCCTGGAGCTGGAGAGTGCCGTCCTTGTTCACCGACAGGACGGATGCTTTTGTGCCCATAGACACCAGCTCCACCGTGTCCCCCGCCCGGGCCTCCCGGGTGGGAGGGGGGGCCTCCGGCTCCTGCACGGGGCCGCCGATGCCCCGCTCGGCCTCGTTGAGCAGGCGGCGGGCCTCCGCCCGGCCGTCGTTCACCTGCTGCCAGTCCAGGTCCTTCCGCTTTTTCAGCTCCTTCAGCTCGGAGATGGCCAGGTCGCTGGCCGCCCGGGCCTCCTGGATGATGGAGCGGGCCTCCGCCTGGGCCTTCTCCACCACCTTGGCCCGCTCGGCCTCCAGGCGCTCCCGGTACTCCCGGGCCTTGGCGGCAGACTGCTCCATCTCCAGCTTCAGGCGGCGGGCCTCGGTGCGCTCCTTCTCCATCTCCTGGCGCTGCTGGTCCAGCTTGGTGAGCACATCCTCAAAGCGCACGTTCTCCGCATCCAGCCGGGCGGCGGCCTTTTCGATGATATACTCGGGCAGGCCCAGCCGGCGGGAGATGGCAAAGGCGTTGGATTTTCCCGGGATGCCCAGGATCAGCCGGTAGGTGGGGGCCAGGGTCTCCACGTTGAACTCGCAGGAGGCGTTTTCCACCCCGGCGGTGGTCATGGCGTATACCTTTAATTCCGCGTAGTGGGTGGTGGCGGCCACCAGAGCGCCGATCCCCCGGGCGGACTCGATGATGGCGGCGGCCAGGGCCGCACCCTCCACCGGGTCGGTGCCCGCCCCCAGCTCGTCGAACAGGATCAGGGTCCTGTCGTCCGCCTCCTGCAAAATGCCCACGATGTTGGTCATGTGGGAGGAGAAGGTGGACAGGGACTGGGCGATGGACTGCTCATCCCCAATGTCGGCCAGCACCCGGTCAAAGATCCGCACCGTGGAGTCCGACCCGGTGGGGATGTGCAGGCCGCACTGGGCCATGAGGGTCAGCAGGCCGATGGTCTTTAAGGTCACCGTCTTGCCGCCGGTGTTGGGTCCGGTGATCATCAGGGTGTCGAAGCGGTCCCCCAGCTCCAGGTCGTTGGCCACCGCCTTCTTCCGGTCCAGCAGGGGGTGCCGCGCCTTCCGCAGGCGTAAATACTGGTCGGACAGCCGGGGCTGGGCGGCCTCCATGTTCAGGGACAGCCGGCCCCGGGCGAAGATGGCGTCCAGCCACACCAGCAGGTCATAGTCCTCCGCGATGTCCTCCCGGTGGGCGGCGCACTGGGCGGACAGCTCCGCCAGGATGCGCTCGATCTCCTTTTTCTCCTGGGCCATCAGCTCCCGCAGCTCATTGTTGGCCTTCACCACGCCCATAGGCTCGATAAAGAAGGTGGAGCCGGAGGAGGACACGTCGTGGACCAGGCCGGGGATGGCGTTTTTGAACTCCGACTTCACCGGCACCACATAGCGGTCGGAGCGGATGGTGATGATGGACTCCTGGAGGTACTTGGACTGGTTGGAGGCGAGGATCCGCTGCAAAATATCCCGGACCTTGGCCTCCGTGGCCCGGATGTGGCGGCGGATGGAGGCCAGCTCGCTGCTGGCGGAGTCGGCCAGCTCGTCCTCCCCGATGATGGAGTTGGTGATGGTCTCCTCCAGGAAGCGGTTGGGGGTGAGGGCGCGGAACAGGTGGGAGATGGGGGTCTTTTCCTCCCCGGCCCCGTAGTCCTGGACGGTGCGAGCGCACCGCAGCACGGCGGCCACCTCCAGCAGCTCCCGGGTGTTCAGGCTGCCCCCCATATCCGCCCGGTGGAGGCTGGCCCCCACGGGCTTGACGCCGGAGAAGCCGGGGCTCCCCCGCTTAATGAGCATCTCCACCGCGGCGGAGGTCTCCTCCTGGGCCCGCTGCACATCGTCCGGGTCGGTCATGGGCCGCAGGGCCAGACAGCGCTCCTTCCCCTCCTGGGTGGAGGCGCAGGCGGCCAGCTGCTCCAGCACCCGGGGGAGCTCCAGGGTGGCGATGGACTTTTCAAACAGGTCGGTCATCATACTTGTCTCCTGTCTTTGTTAGGCTGGCCCTATTGTCTCACATTTCCGGCTTTTTTACAAGAGGCGGAGCCAAACGGGCCGGAGCGCGGGGCAAAGCCCCCAATACGCCGCACCTGCCGTTTGTACCGCAGCGAAGCAGTGACCGGGAGCCACACGGCTCCCGGTCACTGTTTTTCTGTTTCTCCCGCAGGCTGAGATCCGCGTTTTTCGTCCGCCCCTGCGCAAAACGCCCTGCGTCCCGTCACCAGAACCCCTGCTGAAAGCCGGTGAGGTCTGGGGGCCGGGACAGGGTGAGACAGCCGTCGCTGCCCTCAAAGCCTCCGTCCTACCGGATCCGATACAGGTAGATCTGCTTGTGCCAGACCCCCCAAGTATCCTTGGCCAGCAGGGTCACAAAGCCCACCTTTATATTTTCCTTTCCAGGCCGCCCCCGCCCTGCTATACTGGGAACAAACAGACCGGGGGCAGATTTTTCCGTGGGTTCTCCCCCCTTTTCCCGTATATATGGACAGAGGACCCAGAACGACAGAAGGAGGTGACCGGCATGGACCCGTCCGCGTGGATGGAACAACTCCAGCAGGGGGACCGGGAGGCCCTGGAGCCCCTGCTGGCCCACTATGAGGGGATGCTGCGGTACATCGTGTCTGGGGTGCTGTCCGACCCCCACCGGCAGGAGAACTGCCTGGCCGAGGTGCGCCTGAAGCTGTGGGAAAAGCGGGAGCAGTACGACCCGGAGCGCTCCAGCCCCGCTACCTGGCTCACCGTGCTGTGCCGGAACGCCGCCGTGGACCACCTGAGGAGCGCACAGCGCCACAGCGCCGAGGCGCTGGATGAGGCCCGTCCGGACCCCGCCCCGGGTCCGGAGGAGCAGCTGCTGCGGAAGGAGCGGGCGGAGCGTCTGGAGCGTGCCCTGGCCTCCCTGTCCAGCCGGGACCGCGCCCTGTTCTACCGCAAATATTACTATCTCCAGTCCACCGCCCGCATCGCGGCGGAGCTGGGGCTCACCCCGCGGGCGGTGGAGGGCCGCCTGTACCGCATCCGAAAGGGACTCCAGAACAAGCTGGGAGGTGATCTTCTGTGAAGCAGGACGAATTTGATCTCCGTCTCACCCAGGAGATGGCCGATCTCCCCCCTGACCCCGGCGAGGTCCAGGACTACAACCCCTGGCAGGCCGCCATGTCCAGGATCCTGTGGGGGATGGCCCTGACCACCTTCCGGCTGGAATTTTTCTATCTCCAGTACCTGCTTCCCCTGTTGGGGGCCGCTCTGATGTATCTGGGGTACCGCTCCCTGCGGCGGGAAAATCCCTGGTTCCGGCTGTGCTGGGGGCTGTCCGGTCTGCTGCTGGCCATCCATATCGCCCTGGACATTCTGGCCGCCACCCCGGTGATGGGGTGGATCGCGGGAAATCCCGCCGTCAACTGGGGGCTCACCTGGCCCATCCGGGGGATGGACCTGCTCCTCCTGTTCGCCCTGTGGCGGGGCTCCCGGGCCGCCTTCCGCACCGTGGGAGAGGCTCAGCCCCCCAGGGACTGGCTGAGGGAGGGCTTTCTCTGCTATCTGCTGGCCCTGGCCACCGCCCTGTGGTCCGAGCTGGTCCCCGCCACTGAGCCCAGCTTGCTGGGAGTCACCATCACCAACCACTGGCTCTATTACCTCCGGCCCATCGCTTTCCTGATCCTGGAGATCCGCCTGCTGGTGTGCATCGCCCACCAGAGCGACGCCCTGGCGGGCCTGGGCTATGACATCGCCCCCGCACCTGTGCGGGTGTCCGCCCGGCCCTTCCTGCTGGGGGTGTTCGCCCTCACCCTGGCCGCCATCCCCCCCGCCCTGTGGCTGGGCGGCCGCATCCCCACCGGCCCGGCGGAGCCGGCGGCCCAGCTGACGGCGGAGCAGGAGGACATCCGGGCCCGCTTGGTCTCCCTGGGCCTTCCGGAGGACGTCGCCGCCGCCCTGGACGGGGCGGAACTGGAGCGGTGCGCCCAAGCAGAGGCAGTCAGGGCCGGCCGGACCTATGACACTGACCACACGGACAACGAGACGCCTCGCACCGACGGCCCCGCCGTCCTCCATGAATTGGGCGGCGGGGAGGCGGAGCTGTCCTCCTGGCTCCTCTTCCTGCCGGAGGACCAGGTGCGGCAGATCCATTTCTTCCGCTACCGGGCCATGCCCGATCTCCATTTGCAGGAGCAGTTCTCCGTGGATCCGTCCGGAAATTTCCACGCGGAGGACTACGCCGGGCGGCTGCTGTGGGAAAAGAACGGCCAGACCCTGGCTGTCTCCCCGGAGATCCGGCTGGCGGGCGGCCAGACCGCAGAGGAACTCACCGAGGACCAGCAGTTGTGGTATGAGCTGGAGTTGCACCGCCTAGGCCATCTTCACTACTCCCCCTCCTTCTCCTTCTCCATCCCCCGGGGTGCGGAGGGGATGCGGGGCTGGATCGCCTACACCACCGCCGCGGTCCCGTCCCCCCTGGTGGAGGATCCATCCGACTGGTCCTACGGCGACTTCTGGTACGTCTTTCTCCGCCATCAAGAGCGCTGGCTCCACTACCCCTTCGTCTCCATCCGGGACCTGGGAGGGAGCCGCTCCGCCGGAGCATACGGCCCCATCCGGTCTGTCTACGCCCCCTTCAACTTCTATCCCTGAGCAGCCGGAAGCGCATCCCCGGCGGGAGGTCCCCCTCCCGCCGGGATTTTTCTGCGCCGCTCTGGAAAATCCGCCGGGTTTTTGATACAATGGAACAAACCCAAAGAGAAAGAGGGAGTGTCTATGCGTACCATCCAGGCCGCCGCCATCACCGAGACGGTGGCCAAGCTGTGCATCCAGGCCAACACCCATCTGCCCGGGGACATCGTGGCCGCCCTGGACGCCGCCCGGCAGAGCGAGCCCTGGCCCCTGGCCAGGGAGACCCTGGGCCTGCTGTGGAACAACCTGGAACTGGCGGAGGAAAAAAACCTGCCCGTCTGCCAGGACACGGGCATGGCCTGTGTGTTCGTGGAGCTGGGCCAGGAGATCCACATCGAGGGCGAGTTCGAGGCGGCCATCCATGAGGGGGTCCGCCAGGGCTACGGCGAGGGCTATCTGCGCAAATCCATCGTGGGCGACCCCCTCCGCCGGGTAAACACCGGGGACAACACCCCCGCCGCCATCACCCTCCGGCTGGTCCCCGGGGACGCCTGCAAAATCACCGTGGCCCCCAAGGGCTTCGGCAGTGAGAACATGAGCCGCCTGGGGATGCTCAAGCCCGCCGACGGGGTGGAGGGCGTAAAGCGCTTCGTGGTGGAGACGGTGCGCCTGGCGGGCTCCAACCCCTGTCCCCCTACAGTGCTGGGCGTCGGGATCGGCGGCTCCTTCGACAAGGCAGCCTATCTGGCAAAACACGCCCTGCTCCGGCCCATCGATCAAAGAAATCCCGACCCCTTCTACGCCGCTTTGGAGACGGAGCTGCTGGACGAGATCAACGCCCTAGGCGTCGGGCCCCAGGGCTTCGGCGGGAAAACCACCTGCCTGGGCCTGTCCATCGAGACCGCCCCCACCCATGTGGCCGGACTGCCCGTGGCGGTGAACGTCAGCTGCCACGTCACCCGCCGGGCCGCGGCGGAGCTGTAAAGGAGGCTTTTATGCTGTTAAAAGCACTCTTTTCATGCTTTCTTGTCCTTTTGTTTGGATACTTAGGATGCTTTCTTGATGTGGCAGGCTGTATCCTTGGGGTCAGTGCCGCCGCTACTGGCTGTATCGTCTATGCCATCTACGATTCCAGGAAATAGGAGGTCAATGCCATGCAATACAAACTGACCACCCCCGTCTCAAAGGAGGACCTGTCCCCCCTGCGGGCCGGGGACACCGTGCTCCTCTCCGGCACGGTGTACACCGCCCGGGACGCCGCCCACAAGCGGATGATGGAGCTTCTGGACGCGGGAGAGGCCCTCCCCTTCCCGGCGGAGGGCTCCGCCGTTTACTATGTGGGCCCCACGCCGGAGCGCCCCGGACAGATCATCGGCTCCGCCGGGCCCACCACCAGCGGCCGGATGGACGCCTACTCCCCCCGCCTGCTGGACCTGGGGCAGGCCATTATGATCGGCAAGGGGGCCCGGAACCAGGCGGTGAAGGAGGCGGTGGTCCGCAGCGGCGCAGTCTATCTGGCCGCCCTGGGAGGCGCCGGGGCCCTGATGGCCGCCAGCGTGGAGGAGCTGGAGGTCATCTGCTGGGAGGACCTGGGCTGTGAGGCGGTGCGCCGCCTGACGGTGCGGGACCTGCCCCTGACGGTGATCCTGGACGCCCACGGCGGCGACCTGTACGAGAGCGGTCCGGCGGCCTATCTGGCCAGCCTGTGACGCCCTCCCCCGATCTGTTTACATCTGTAAAGGAGGAAGACCCCATGTTTACCTGCGCGTCCTGCACCATTGAGGCCTGCCGCTCCGGACAGCTGGACAAGATGCCGAAAAACTGTCCCATGCGGGACCGTGCCTTCTTTGACTCCATTCTAGAGGAGTATTTCAAGCCGGAGAACCACGATTTTTTCATCGCCAGCGCCGCCACCGAGGCCATCGGCTACTGCCGCTGGCCCCGCCTGCGGGAGGTAGTGGAGTTTTCCAAGCGCATGGGCTATACCCGGCTGGGACTGGCCTTCTGCGCCGGCCTGCACCGGGAGGCCGAGGTGGTGGACCGGGTCCTGCGCCAAAACGGCTTCCAGGTGGCCTCCGTCATCTGTAAAACAGGCTCCATCCCCAAGGACCGGGCGGGGGTGCCCCCGGAGTACCGGGTCCGCCCCGGGACCTATGAGGTGATGTGCAACCCCATCGCCCAGGCGGAGCTCCTCAACCGGGTGGAGACCCAGTTCAACATCTGCCTGGGGCTGTGCGTGGGCCACGACTCCCTGTTCTACCGCTATTCCCAGGCCCCGGTCACCACCCTGGTGGCCAAGGACCGGGCCACCGGCAACAACCCCGTGGCCGCCATCTACTGCGCCGACAGCTACTTCAAGACCCGTCTGGACGCGGATCAGCCGTAACCCCATCCCGCAAAAAATCCCGCCTGCCATACCGTGGCAGACGGGATTTCAGCTTGTCGAAAAAGCCTTTTCGACCGTCTCATCTTTCTGCGCCTGGACTTCGGTTACCGCCTCTCCAGTGCGTCGGCCATCCGCTCCAGGGCGCGCAGCAGCTCCGCCAGGATCTGGTTCTGGTGGTCCTGGATCTGGTTCAGCTCCCCCAGGAGCGCCGCCAGGCAGCCCTCGGGACAGCAGGGCCGCCCCTCCGGCGGCATATGGACATAGCGCCGCATGGTCATCTCCTCCGCGGCGGCCTGCACCTTGGCCAGCATCTCCTCCGGGTCTGAACGCCGGCCGGCCTGGGTCTTCCGCCTCCCCGGTCCACAGTGATCGGTCATCTCCATCCCTCCCTGTATGATCTCCCCCCATCCTATGCCGCTCCCCAGAGCGCCGTGTCCCAGACCTGCCGGATTTTTTGATTGAACCCACCCCCATCCGATGATATAATGATCACGCTTGATGTTATGACATAGGAGGAACAGCATGAGCCGGTATCTTTTATTTGATTTGGATGGGACGCTCACGGAGTCCGGTGAGGGGATCATCCGCTCTGTCCAGTATGCTCTGGAGAAAATGGGAAAGCCAGAGACGGATGTTCAAAAGCTTCGATCCTTCATCGGGCCGCCCCTGATCCCCCAGTTCATGTCCTTTTCCGGCATGACCCGGGAGGAAGCCGGCCAGGCAGTTCAATTCTACCGGGAGCGCTATTCCACCACAGGGGTCTTTGAAAACAGACCCTACCCCGGCATCCCAGAGATGCTCCAAACCCTGACCGACCGGGGATATGTTTTGTCAGTGGCTTCCTCTAAACCGGAACACTACGTCCGACAGATCCTGGAACATTTTGGGCTGACGCCTTTTTTTCACGAGATTGTGGGAGCAACCATGGATGAAAAGCGGACTGAAAAGGCAGATGTTATTGAGGAAGCACTGAAACGGCTGGGCCTGTCCGACCAGCGGGATCGAGCCATAATGGTGGGTGACAAGGAGCACGATGTCCTTGGTGCCCAGAAGGCTGGAATTCCATGTGTTGCGGTCACCTATGGCTATGGTTCTGAGAAAGAGCTGGGTCAGGTATCGCCATGGAGGCTGGTCTCCTCCGTGGCCGAGCTGGGCGAATATCTGCTGTCGCTGAACTAACCCTTCCTTTCAAAGAAGAACTGCCATTGCTTTGGCAGTTCTTCTTTTCTGTTTTTGTCAGACGCGTGCTGGAAGATGGGCAGATATCCTATGGTCCTATGTCCGGGGTTGACCTTTGCGCCTGTCCGTGGTATATTCAATCTGTCTCAAATAAGACACTTTTCCAGAAAGGAGGGCCCGCCCATGGCCCCGGATCTCTCTGACCAGGAGCGCGCCCTTCTGAGCCGCTGTCCCCTGTTCCTGGGGGTGGAGGACGCTCTGCTCCGCTCCCTGCCCGCCCTGCCTGGCGTCACGGTGGAGCCCTTCGCCGCCGGGGAGGTGCTCTACGGCCCCGGCCAGTTCCGGCAGAGCCTGGGCGTGATCCTCTCCGGGCAGGTCCAGGTGACCAACGGCTCCCTGTCCGTCAGCCTGCTGCGGGCCGGGGAACTCTTCGGCGCGGCCGCCCTCTACAACGACGCGCCGGAGTTCGCCGCCGTCCTCAAGGCCCAGTCCCCCTGCCGGGTCCTGTTTCTCCCCCAGGAGACCCTGGACCGCCTGCTGGGGGAGGAGCCCCTCCTCCGCCGCAACTACCTCCAGTATCTCACCGGGCGCATCCGGTTCCTGTCCGGACGGCTGCGCTCGGTGGCCCAGACCGGCGCGGAGGGGAAGCTGGCCCGATACCTGCTGACCGTTCCCTCCGGCGAACCGCTGCGCCTGTCCGCCACCGATCTGGCCAAGCGCCTGGGCATCAGCCGCGCCTCCCTGTACCGGGCCTTCCAGGCCCTGGAGGACGCGCGGCTCATCCGCCGGGAGGGCAAGTCCATGTACGTTCTGGACCCGGCGGGGCTGGAGGGCGTGCTGTAAGACCCCGGACAGCCCGGAAACACAACATTGGAAAGGAAGATTCAAATGAAACTGAACAAGCAACTGTCTCTGCTCCTGTGCGGCGCCCTGATGGTGTCCGCCCTGGCCGGATGCGGCGGTGGGAAGGACTCCTCCTCCGCCTCCGGAAGCGCCTCCGACTCCCAGTCCGGCTCTGTTAGCTCTGGGGCCTCCTCCTCTGACAGCTATGTGCTGCCCAATGTCATGGTCCTGTCCGGCCCCACCGGCGTGGGAGCTGCCAAGCTGATGGCGGACAACGAAGCTGTCACCCCCGAGGCCGTCGCCAACGGCGAGGCGTCTCCAGTGATCAACACCGCCACCGTGGAGGCGGACAACCAGGCGGTCTCCAGCGCCCTCATCAACGGGGACGTGGACATCGCCGCCGTGGCCACCAACGTGGCCGCCAGCCTGTCCGCCAAGTCCGAGGGGGCCGTCCAGGTGCTGGCGGTGAACACCCTGGGGGTGCTCTACATCCTGGAGAAGGGGAACTCCGTCCAGTCCATGGCCGACCTGGAGGGCAGGACCGTCTATGCCACCGGCCAGGGGGCCAACCCGGAGTTTGTCCTCAACTACCTGCTCACCGAGAACGGGGTGGACCCCGCCAATGTGGACATCCAGTGGATGACCGCCCAGGAGGTCACCGCCAAGATGGCCTCCTCTGAGGACGGCGTCTGTCTGCTCCCCGTCCCCGCCGCTACCGCCCTGATGCTCCAGGATGCCGGGGTGCGGCAGGCCCTGTCCCTCACCGAGGAGTGGTCCAAGGTGAGCAGCGGCCAGCTGGCCATGGGCTGCATTGTGGCCCGCACCGACTATATTGAGGAGAATCCCCAGGGGGTGGAGAACTTCCTGAACGCCTATCAGGACTCCATCGCCTATATGTCCGACCCCGCCAACCTGGAAGACGCCGCCCAGCTGGTGGCCCAGTACGGCATCACCCCCAACGCCGCCATCGCCAGATCCGCCATCCCCCAGTGCAATCTGGTGTGCCTCACCGGGGTGGAGATGAAGGCGGTGCTGGAGGACTATTACCAGGTCCTCTATGACGCCGACCCCGCCTCCATCGGCGGCGTGCTCCCCTATGACTCCTTCTACTATGGCGTGTCCTGACCGCCTGGACCGCGCCCTGTCCCTGCTGCTGCCCCCGGCCTTCTGGCTGGGGGTCTGGCAGCTTGGAGCCTGGCTGGTGGAGCTCCATGTGGAGGGCCGGGGCAACGAGCTGCTCCTCCCCTATCCCGCCACGGTGCTGCTGGCCCTGTTCCGCCTGGCCCGGTCCCCGGAATTCTGGTGGACCGCTCTCGCCTCTCTGGCCCGCATCGCAGCGGGGATGGCGGGCGGCGCGGTCCTGGGCGGTCTGCTGGCCGCCCTCACCTGTACCAGCCCCTGGTGCCGCCGCCTGTTCGCCCCAGTCATTCGGATCGTCCGGGCCACGCCGGTGGTCTCCTTCATCCTGCTGGTGCTGCTGTGGACCGGCCGGGACCAGGTGCCTGCGGTGATTGCCGGACTGATGGTGCTCCCGGTGGTGTGGGAGAACCTGACCCAGGGGATCCGCGCCACCGACGGACAGCTGCTGGAGCTGGCCCGGGCCTACCGCTTCTCCCGCTGGAAAACGGTCCGCCTGGTGTACCTCCCCTCCCTGCGGCCCCACCTGCGCTCCGCCGCTGCCACCGCCATGGGGCTGGCCTGGAAATCCGGCGTGGCCGCCGAGGTCCTGTGCCTCCCCCGGCTGGGCATCGGCGCCCAGATCGGCCGGGCCAAACAGACCTTCGAAACTGCGGACCTCTTCGCCTGGACGGCGGTGGTCATCCTGCTCAGCCTGCTCATGGAGCGGGCGCTGACCCGGCTCATCCGCCGTCCAGAGGGGGGGAAGCCGCTGTGATCTCCGTCTCTCACCTCACCCTCTCCTACGGGGAGAAGCGGGTGCTGGAGGAATTCTCCCTCACCCTGCCGGAGCGGGGGGTCACCGTCCTGTCAGGACCCTCCGGCTGCGGCAAGACCACCCTGCTGCGCTGTCTGGCCGGACTGGAGCGCCCCCGGAGCGGCCGGATCCAGGCCCCGCCTCCCCGTGAGACTTCCCTTCTCTTTCAGGAGGACCGCCTGTTCCCCTGGCGCACGGTGGAGCAGCACCTGATGGATGTGCTCCCCCAGTCCCGCTGGGCGGAGGTCCCCCGGTGGCTGGCCCTGGCCGAGCTCACCGGCGAGGAGGGCAGCTTTCCCGCCTCCCTGTCCGGCGGAATGCGCCGCCGCCTGGCCCTGGTCCGGGCCCTGGCCCTGGGCGGACAGCTCTATCTGCTGGACGAGCCCTTCACCGGGGTGGACCCCGCCCGGGTCCGCCGCCTGATGGACGCCCTCCGTGCCCTGGACGCCCCGGTCCTCCTGTCCAGCCACGAGACCCTGGCCTGCTCCCTGGCCGATCAGGTGATTTGTTTGGACGGGCCCCCGCTCCGCCTTGCAAAGGGTCAGGTCTGATCCGTCTTTTTCACTATTTTGTCCGGTCTTTCTCGCTTCTCTTTATTCAATTTGACAGTCGTATCGTTTCGTGCTATCCTGTATCTGGATCAAAGTTCCAGAAAGGAGACCGCCTATGGACCGCTTCAACCGCATCCTGCTGCTGGTGATCGCGCTGGCTGCCCTGGTCCTCCCCTATCTGACCAGGCAGTGACCCCTCCGATCCCACCACCTTTTTCTTGATTTTTCAGGGAAAAACTGTATAATGTCGGTATGTCACACGGCATACCCGGCGGCGGCGTCTCTGCCGCCGTTTCACAGGGTGGACCCGGCGGGGCCCGCCCTGTCTTTTTCCCTCGCCCTGCGATCAACGCGCCTCTCCGCCGGAGCGACCCGGCCGGGAGACGAAAGGAGTGTCCAATATGTGGTTTGACCAAGCTATCCTCTATCAGATCTATCCCCTGGGCCTGTGCGGCGCGCCGGCGGACAACGACGGGCATACCGAGCACCGCATCCTGCGGCTGCTGGACTGGGTGGAGCACATCAAACAGCTGGGGGCGGACACCGTCCTGCTCAATCCGGTGTTTGACAGCGACCGCCACGGCTACGACACCCGGGACTACAACCGGCTGGACCCCCGCCTGGGGACCAACGAAGACCTGGCCCAGGTGTGCCGCGCCTTTCACGACGCCGGGCTCCGGGTCCTGCTGGACGGAGTGTTCCACCATGTGGGCCGGGGCTTCTGGGCCTTTCGGGACGTACAGGAGAAGAAGTGGAACAGCCCCTACCGGGACTGGTTCTATCTGAACTTCGACGGCGACACCGACCGGGGCGACGGCTTCTGGTATGAGAACTGGGAGGGCCACGGCGAGCTGGTCAAGCTGAACCTTCACAACCCGGATGTGGTGGAGTACCAGTTCCAGGCCATCCGGAGCTGGGTGGAGCAGTTCGGGATCGACGGGCTGCGGCTGGATGTGGCCTACTGCCTCCCCGCCAGCTATCTGAAGCGCCTGCGGGCCTTCACCCAGACGCTGAAGCCCGGCTTTGTTCTGGTGGGCGAGGTCCTGGGCGGGGACTACAACCTCTGGATGGGGCCGGAGCTGTGCCACTCGGTCACCAACTACGAGTGCTATAAGGGCCTGTGGTCCAGCCTCAACGACCGCAACCTGTTCGAGATCGGCCACAGTCTGGCCCGCCAGTACGGGCCGGAGCCCTGGACCCTCTACAAGGGGGCCCACCTGCTGTCCTTCGTGGACAACCACGATGTCACCCGCATCGCCTCCAAGCTCCGGGACCCCGCCCACCTCCCCCTGATCTACGCCCTTCTGTTCGGGATGCCCGGGACCCCCGCCCTGTACTACGGCAGCGAGTGGGGCATCTCCGGCGAAAAAGCCCCGTGCAGTGACGCCGGTCTCCGCCCCGCCCTGGAAAAGCCGGAGTGGAACGCCCTGACAAGCTGGATCGCCCGGCTGGCCGCCGCCCGAAGGGGCAGCCCGGCCCTGCGGGAGGGCAGCTATCGGAATGTGCTCCTCACCAACCTACAGCTCATTTTCGAGCGCAGAACAGAGACGGAGCGGGTGCTGGTGGCGGTCAACGCGGACAGCCAGCCCTATACTGCCCACTTCGACGCCGGCTGCGGCCTGGCCTGGGACCTGATCTCCGGCCAGCAGCACGACCTCGGCGGCGGGAGCCAGCTGCCCCCGTACAGCGCGTTTTTCTGGAAGATGGAGCGGTAAGATCAAAAAATGTCCCCCTGCCATGGCAGAGGGACATTTTTTGTGCGTTTTTGCGTGTTTGGGAACTCAGCGCGCCCCATTGGAAAACAGCGCGGCCAGGGACTGGGGAAACGGCGGGCGGCAGATCCCCTTTTCCGTGATGATGCCGGAGATCAGGCTGTGGTGGGTGACGTCAAAGGCCGGATTGAAGCACTTCACCCCGGCGGGGGCCATGGGCTCCCGGTACCACAGGGAGCGGATCTCCTCCGGATCCCGCTGCTCGATGGGGATGTGGTCCCCGTCGGGACAGTTCAGGTCGATGGTGGAGGTGGGCCCCAGCACATAGAAGGGGATCCCGTAGTGTTTGGCCAGGATGGCCACTCCGCTGGTGCCGATCTTGTTGGCGGCGTCGCCGTTGGCCGCCACCCGGTCGCAGCCTACAAAGCAGGCCTGGACCCATCCGTTCTTCATCACCATAGAGGCCATGTTGTCACAGATCAGGGTGACGTCCACCCCAGCCTGATGCAGCTCCCAGGCGGTGAGCCGCGCCCCCTGGAGCAGGGGCCGGGTCTCGTCGGCGAACACCCGCAGGGGGATCCCCCGTTCCCCGGCCAGCAGGATGGGACCCAGGGCGGTGCCGTATCGGGAGGTGGCCAGAGGCCCCGCGTTGCAGTGGGTCAGCACCCCGTCCCCCGCCTTCAGCAGGGAGAGCCCGTGCTCCGCAATGGCGCGGCACATCTCCTCATCCTCCCGGCGGATGGCCCGGCTCTCCGCCTCCAAAGCGGCGGCCAGCTCCTCCGGGGCGCCTCCGGCCAGTCCGGAGGCGCGGTCCATCATGCGCTCCACTGCCCAGGACAGATTGACCGCCGTAGGGCGTGAGCTGACAAGTATTTTCCCTTTTCGGTCTAATTCTCTCAAAAGTCCGGGGGTATCCAGCCCCGCCCGCTCCATTTGACGGGCCAGGGCGGACAGGCAGAACCCAGCAAAGACGCCGATGGCGGGCGCGCCCCGCACCCGGAGGGTCCGAATGGCCTCCACCATCTCCTTCAGGTCCCGCACCGTGCGGTACTCCACCCGGCCGGGCAACCGCGTCTGGTCCAGCAGGACCACGCTCTCCCCGTCCTCTCCCAGGCGGACATTCTCCGGCTGGCTCTGTGCCGTCATACGCTCTCCTCCTCTGTTCTGGGCCCCGCCAGGACCGCATACCGGCCCGCCAGACCCAGCAGGGCCGTCTCCTGGGCCTCCGTCAGCTCCACACCGCCCCCCAGCAGCTGGACGTTGGCATAGATCCTGGCTGTCTGCTCCACCGTCTCCATCCGGTCAAAGGCGGACCAGAGATCCGGCCCCCAGGTCAGGGCCCCGTGGTTGGCCAGCAGCACCGCGCTGTGGTCCCGCACAAAGGGGCGGACGCTGTCCGGCACCTCCTGGGTGGATGGGAGGGCAAAGGGGGCCACCGGAACCTCTCCCAGGCCGCTGATGGTCTCGGTGAGGTACCGCTCCCTCAGCGGGCGGCGGCAGACGGCGAAGGCGGTGGCCATGGGGGGATGGGCGTGGACCACGGCGCGGACATCGGGGCGCTCCCGGTAGACCAGCAGGTGCATAGGTATCTCGGAGGAGGGGTGCCTTTCCCCCTCCAGCACCTCCCCGGACAGGGCGCACCTCACCAGCATCCCGGGACGCAGCCGCCCCTTGCCCACCCCGGAGGGGGTGACCAGGATCTGGTCCTCCCCCAGCCGGAGGGACACGTTCCCGTCGTGGCCCACAGTGTACCCCCGCTGGTACAGCAGACGGCACACCTGGCAAAGCTCCTCCCGGGCGGCGGCCTCAGCCGCCCGCTCCGCCTCAGACAAAGATCTCGCTGGGGGCCCGCCGTCCGGCATACTGGTCCTCCAGCTCATGCTGGTGGTAGAGATACCCCTCGTGGTCAAAGTACTTGGCCCCGGTGGGACACTTCTTCACGCAGGCGCAGCACTTGATGCACTTGCCGGCCACGTTGGACACATCGGCGGGATCGATGGAGCCCATGGGGCACAGGCGGGCACACAGGCCGCACTTCACGCACTTGTCCGGGTCGGTGACCGGCTTAGCCTTCAGGAAGTCCTTGATGGGCTCGCCGTGGCGGTCCCGGGGGGTGTAGTAGGGCCGGATGGGGTCGCAGCCGTTCACATGGACCGCCTCTCCGGGAAGCTCTGTCAAGCTTCTCACCTTGTCAGCTGTTTTCTCGCCAAGCTCACCCACCAGGGCCATATCCTCCCCGTCCGGACGGCCCGCGCCCAGAATACGGGAGAAGGAATGCTCGCCCACAAAGGCCCCGGCGGACACGGGGCAGAAGCCGTTGTCCCGCAGGACGTTGCGCAGCTCCATTAGTCCGTCGTCATAGTTGCGGTTGCCGTACAGCACCACCGGGACGGCCAGGGTCCCCTCCCCATGGATCATATCCCGAATGTAGGGCAGCAGCAGATTGGGCACCCGGCCGGCATAGACCGGGGTGCCCACCACCGCCAGATCCTCCGGGCCGAAGGACAGGGCCTGCTTCCGGGCCTCGGGCAGGTTGAAGCAGCAGGCCTCATACCCGGCCCCCAGCCGCTCCGCCAGATCCTTCGCCAGGGTGGTGACCACCTTCTCCGTGGTCCCGGTGCCGCTGAAATAGACGGCGTGTACCGTTTTGATGTTCATGTCCGTTCCTCCTCTGTGTCGTTCCGTTCTCTGTGCTGTGGAAGTTCCACCCCATCCGGGGCAGAACTTCTGAAAAGGTTTTTCACTTTACTGCATATTCTCCCGGTCCGCGCTCAGTCCAGCGCCCAGGTGACCACGCTGGTCTCCGCCACATACTGGGCCTTGACCTGGCCCAGCCGGGCCATGTGGCTGGTGGCCATGTGGCTGGTGGCCATGTGGGCCTTCTGGGCCTCCGGCCCGGTCCACCGCTCCACCAGGAGCAGGGTGCCGTCCTCCTCCTCCGGGAGGTAGTAGCGGTAGTCCAGGCACCCCTCCTCCCGGCGGATCTGGTCCAGGATCCCGGACTCCCGCATCATCTGCAAAAACGCATCCCTCTGTCCGGGAAGCATGGTATAGGTCACTTGAAACAGCATCATTGCTTCTACACTCCTTTTCCTTCCGCCGCCGCGGCGGCTCAGCCCCGCATCCGCCGGAACTCCAGATAGCCCTCCAGGATCAGGGAGGCCGCCACCGCATCCACTGTCTTTTTCCGCTTCTTTCCGTTCTTCCCCGCGTCAAACAGGATCCGGTGGGCGTCCACCGTGGTCCGGCGCTCATCCCACAGCACCGGCTTCAGGCCGGTGGCCTCCTCCACCCGGCCGGCAAAGGTCCGGTACAGCTCCGCCCGGGGGCCCTCTGTCCCGTCCATATTCCGGGGAAAGCCCATCACCAGCTCGTCCACCTGATAGGTCTGGACCAGCTTGACCAGCTCCTCCAGCACCACCTCCGCCTTCCGGCTGTGGATGGTGGTCACATCCCCCGTCAAAAATCCGGTGGGGTCGGAGACCGCCACCCCGGTGTGGGCGTCGCCGTAGTCAATGGCCATGATCCGCACACATCCGCCTCCTCTCTGCTTCTTTCTGCTATCACTATACAAGAAACGGCGGCAAATTACAAGCGCCTCCGGGGAAAAGAGTCCCCCTCATTTCAGGGCGTCGGACACCCGGAGCACCAGGTCCTCGTGGGTGCGGTCCACCAGATGGGTATAGATCCGCCCCGTGGTGGCGGGGGTGGAGTGGCCCAGGGCCTTCCCGATGTCGAACAGGGAGGCCCCCTGACAGGAGGCGATGGTGGCAAAGGTGTGCCGCAGGCCGTGGAAGGTGAGGCGGGGCAGGCCGTTTTTCCGCACAAACCGGGTGAAGGCCAGGGAGAGGGCGTTTGGGGAGTAGGGCGCCCCCTTGTGATCCAGGATCACATGGTCCGTCCGGTTGAAGACAGCGCCCTGCCGGGCCCGTTCCTCTTCCTGCCGCTCCTGCTCCCGCCCCAGCAGGAGGAGGACCTCCTCCGGGAGGTAGAGGGTGCGCACCGAGGCCCGGTTCTTGGTCTCCTTCTGGACGATGGTGGCCCCATAGGCGGTGCGGGCCTCCCGCACCAGGACCAGGCGGCGGCGGAAGTCCACGTTCTCCCACTTCAGGCCGCAGATCTCCTCCCGGCGCATCCCCAGGCTGCCCGCCATCTTCACCGCCAGCTCCAGAATGTGCCCCTCGATAAGCTGATAGAGCTGTTTCAGT
>ERZ1673736.2390-NODE-2390-length-20818-cov-5.125319_pt1 | contig 20818 bp, 13 predicted proteins | sample MGYA00580212_ERZ1673736 | MGnify/ENA primary metagenome ERZ1673736 (study PRJEB41218, sample SAMN15661752) | gut metagenome | host: Homo sapiens | place: Canada: London | collected 2015-08-20/2019-03-30 | study: EMG produced TPA metagenomics assembly of...
CTTGATTCCGATTTTCCGGTGCCACCCATCCCCCGTCTAACCAAATAATATCCACCTTCCCATACCCGGTCATCAACTCTTTTATCTGATTATACGTGAAATCGCAGAATTTCTCCCACATCCACGGGTGATTCTTGATCTTGTAATTCACGTTGCGATCTCCGTGTTGCCAACGATCCGACCAATAATAAGGGTTATTCCAATCCGGTTTCGAGAAATAGGCACCGATCATAAAATCCCGCTTTTGGAACGCACCAAACAATTCTTTCAGTATATCCGGATGAGGTGCCGTATGATACGGACATTCAGAGGAAGTAATCTTATAATCCGTTTCTTTCGTATCCCACATACAAAAACCATCGTGATGTTTCGTGGTAAACACGAAATACTTCATTCCTGCCTCTTTTGCCAGATCAGCCCAATACCCCGGATTAAACTTCACCGGATTAAATGTCTTCTTCAGATTCACGTAATTCCGGTAATATTCATCATAAGAAATCGTCGTGTCCCGCTGGATCCAATCTACATCTTCCGTACAAATAGTCCACGATTCACAATACCCTTTTTGGCTATACGGTCCCCAGTGCACGAAAAAACCGAATTTCAAATCCTGCCATTGTTCCAATTTTGCTTTTACCGCCGGGTCTTGCTCTTGATAATATTCCATACCCTCGTATTGAGCTTTCAATAAGGTACACCACAATATCAGTATCGCACCCAAAAATAATCTTCGCATACTCTATTTACTTTTAACATATTACACAACTCTGCAAAGATAAAAAAAGAGGGAGATAAAACCCCCTCTCTTTACACAAATCATGACACCCTCGTCACTTCAATCTTTCCTCTACAAAGGCTCTCAATTTCTCTCCTCTTAAATTCTTCGCTATAATCCGGTTATTCTCGTCCAACACGAATATTGTCGGAACTCCGTCAATATTATACAATTTAACGATTTCACCTTTCCAACCTTTCAAATCAGAAAGATGTAACCATTTCAACCCGTCTTTTTGTATAGCTTCCGTCCACTTGTCCTTTTTCTCGTCAAGAGACACGCTCATCACGGTAAGTCCTTTATCTTTAAAATCTTGATATAATTTAACCATATTCGGATTCTCCAGCCGACACGGTCCGCACCAAGATGCCCAAAAATCGATAATTTTGATTTTCCCTTTTACATCATACATCGCGACTTCTTTACCATCAGGTGTCCACAACGTGAAATTCGGAGCCATGGCATTCACCTCCACCCCCTCCAATGCTTGAATTCGGGCAGCCACTTGTTTCCCCGGTTCCAGTTGACGAGCTTTCTCTGAAAGTCGTTGATAACAAGCTTTTAAGGCATCCAAATTCATTTGTTCCATTCCTATCGTCTGGATATAAGCAGCAAAAAGATTATCCTTATTTTTCTCTACCAGTGCATCCAATTCTTTTTGAGCATCCTCTCGCATTCTAGCTAATTTTTTCTGTAACTCTCCGGCCGTCTTATAATGTTTCTCGCTAGAAGCTTTTTTAATTTCCCCCTTCAATTTATTCATCCCTTTGTTGGCTTTCTCGACAATCTCTTTATAGGCATTCAATTCTTCTTGCAATTTTCCCCCTTTTATCTCTTCTTTTTTATCCTGCCACAACCGCATCTCGTAAGGAGCATCCGTATCCAAAAGAAAGATAAATCCCCCGTTATACTGTGCCACTTTAATTAACGCGACACAAGGCTTCTCTAACTCGCCTTCCAACACGAATTTCCCATTCACAAGCGGAGCTTGAGCCAACGTATCCACTCCATCCAACCGATTCACGATAACCAACATCTCTCCTTCACTTAATTCAGGAGCCCAACCATTGATCTTGAATTTTTTCCCCTCCCCGAAAGCCATGCTCACGAGGAAAAGAGAAAAAACAAACATTACTATTTTCAAATTGCTCATATTTTGAATTTCACTTAACGTCTAGCTATTCCCGGGTTTGTAAAAACAATATCTTGGATCTCCCCGAAACCCGTATGAATGAATGTTTTATCAACATCACCCCCGGAAGTCAGAAACAACTCATGCAATTCTCCCGTTCCATCCGGATTATTCACCACAACAGCCAATCTCCTATTCGCATCAATGGTCCCATACCCCGTGTCATACCAAGCCGCAATTCTAAATTGCAATTTCGTAATGGGGCCCCCGGCATCATATAAATAGATTTCCTCACCACTCGCCACGTTATACAAGTAAACGGCACTATTCCAGGTATAAAAAATCTGATCTTTAAAGGCAATCGAAGTGGCAAATTGAGAAGTCGCATCCAAATTCATATTAACGGCAGGAGTCTTGCTTACTTCGATAAAAGAAGTTCCTTGTCCATTAAAGCCAAGTTGATATACCGTGTAATTTTGCTGACCGTCCACACCAATAATTATCGTCCCTTCCTCGGATATGTCGCTATTTCCTTGTCCCATATAAACAATCTCCTGATTCTTCCATTCGTCCTCTGCAAAAATACCTTTATCAAACAATGTTAATACTACAGAACTTTCATCTTCCGGATGGATTTCCGAATTACTCCAGATCATTCTATTCCCATTCATGTTATAATACATAAACTGTCTATGTTCTCTATCCCATATTGTAGCATAACCACTTCGGGAGAGGAACACGTTCTTCACTTGATAATTTTTCGTGTTGTCATCCGTCTTTACCGTGAACATCCAACCCATTCCTTTCGTCCAATACAAATGTCCGTTTGCATCCACCAAGAAGCCGGCAGAATACCCGTCACCCGAAGCATACGCCAAACGAGGACGAGGTGAAACGTTAGGCATCATCAACTCGAATCGTTTATTAACAACTAAGTCAAAAGGATGCATATAAGCACAACTATCCGGTTGTATTGCAAACATGTGTTCAACAATCAGATTCGCGTAATCACTTCCATCCGAAGAAAGATAAAGTAATTTCGTTGCATCTTGAAAGCGACGAATTCCCCAAATATCCTGATAAGCATCATAAACGACACTCAACTCATCAGTTTCTGCATTAATTCCCTCGACAACGCCTAATTTGCGATCTCCTTGCGCCCCATGCAGTACAAACCAACTGTTTACAAAGGGAACCACCGTGTTCATATTGAACTTGGTATAATACTCCACTCCCGTGGAATGATCTATTACTTTGAATAATGGTGCGTATGACGTCTTTTTCTTGGGAGCAAATTTTAAAGTTAACTCTTTAGACCGCAATGTATCCAAAACCGTTTTTTTATTTACCGTCTTCGAGGTAATCCATTGGAATTCCAAATTATCCTCTCCCGTTACATCCGATTGAGTCACTACAGGCGTGTAAGTCACCCTCAATGTATCCAACGAAGGCTGACGATACCTGTAATTGCAAGAAGTTTCTGTTCTCTCGGTCGGTTCCGGAAGAAAAGTAATGGATTCCAGATCGTTTACTTTTTTATAGTCATAGTTACCTTTATCCTCATAACATCCTCCCAACATAAAAGCAACTACCCCCAATATATAAATTCTATTTCTCATGGTTCTCATTTTTATTCGTTAACGATACTATTTGTCATTATCCGACACTTCAGGATCCGGCGGGAAAGGAGCAAATGGTAACGGTTCATCCGGGTGCTTTTCATTATAAGCATCATAAGCCTCTCTCAATTTTGGCATAAAACTAGCCCAATCTGTATAACTTGTATAGTTTTCTTCTCCAACAACGCTGATCACAAACTCTTTCTTTGCTTCGGAAAATTCTCCTAAATAAGTCCCGGCTCCCATGTACCAATCCCACCAATTGGGCTTCGTCCACACGGGAAAACTAAAATCTTTGGGTGCATCCGGGTGTTTTTCATTAAATTCTGCCAACTTATCCCGCAGCACTTGATTATAAGTTCCCCAATCCAAATAAGGGCTAAACTTCACGCCAAGAATCGTGACAAAGAAAGCATACTTTTCTTCCGAAAACTCTCCCAATGCATTCTCTCCCTCAGCCCAATCAGCTGGTTTTTCATAACGATCAGATACCATCACCTGATACACGCTCTGTTCCTCCGCTCCCGAATCGACCAGAGAACTTGCATCCTCAAAATCAAACGTGATACCTACCGCGTATTTACCTCTTCGTTCCGGTCGTATCAGCACAACCTGAACGGTATCAAGCAAACGATTCGCCCGGAAAGTATACTTCGGTAAAAACTCAACCGTTGCCAAAGGAAGCTCTTCCAGCAACTCCAAAGGAACTGTTTTCAATTTAAATTCCCGATCCACGTCACTTGCATGCCCCATCAATGATAAAAACACAGAAATAGTATCCCTGGAAATCGAATCGCCCAAATAAATGTTAGTTGGATAACCCCACTCATCTTTACCAACAACACTCTGAAACGCAAAATCATACTCCAGCACCATTTGGTTTTCCTGTGGATCATAATTGAATTGGATGCAATCCTTTTTTTGATCAAAACTCACAATTCCCTCTTTCTGGCAACCTAACAGAAGAAATAAGAATCCGATATAAATATATTTATTCATAATGCCGTCTAATTTAATGATACAACAATCACTCGCCTGTCATAGACCCGAATTCAACTTCATCATCCGGAATCGGGAATACATAATACACCATTTTAGCCACGGGACAACGATAGAATGTCTCGTAATTATGACGTTTCAAGAAATAAAAGAATTGTCCTTCAGCAAAAAATTCCTTTTGATACTCTTTCAACAATGCCTCCCGACGTTCTACATCCGTATAATTACTACCATAAATAATATCATACGTCCGAGAAATACCTCTCGTGTTGCGTACTTTGTTTATATACTCCACGCTTTCTTCCAAAGAAACTGATTCCGCAAGAATATAATACATTTCCGACAAACGAATCAAGGGAATATTTTCATCATAAAATGTATTCTCACCCAAGTACTTCCGACACATATTCTGATTATCCCCATGGATAAAACCAAATCCATTCTTATACCGGATATCATTAATACCGCAAGTCATGGATTCAAAAACCGTCGTTCGGTTGTTATCTGAAATCCACAATTGATTATTGAAAGGGAGAGCGGTTTTCCAGTAACTATTCAATTTCTCGCTCATATTATACATGGACAATCCGAAAAGCGTTTCGTCATGCATTGAAACGTCGGTCTGGTTATCTCGCACGAGACTCAATCCGCATTCATTGATCACGCTACGGGCATAAGCCGCAGCCATTGTCTTATTACCCATCCACAAATACACTCTGGCCATCAAAGCCTTTACCGCATACTTGTTCATCCTATATCCCCGTTCTCCCACGAAAGGCTCATCAAATTTATACGCCCAATTCACTTTGTCATTTTTCAACAACTTTTCAGCCTCTCTCAAGTCGTCTAAAATTTTATGTGCCAATTCATTTGCTGCCATGGGAGCAACTTTATCCGAGTTAAATTTATCCCGGAAAGGAACAGCCTTAGCCGTCGAATCCTGAACATATATCGGTCCCCACATCCTCAACAAATCAAAATAGTGAAATGCCCGTAATCCCAAAGCCTCTCCCTTGATCATCTCCCAGTATCCCTCCGTCGTAATATAATGCCCGTTTGTTTCCAAGTATGTCAACAATCTATTCATATTAGATATATCCTGATACATGGCACTCCAAATAGAAGCCAATGTGTTTTTCGGATCGCTCTGGTTTTTATAGTCATATATTTTTGCCCGCACATCATCCGAATCATTATTGTTATCATAACGTTGCACGAGTTTCTCCATAAAGTTGAACGTCATGTGCCCGCCATATAACGATTGATCTGTCATACGACCGTAAATTCCGATCAACGCGCTCTTGAAACCGGATTCAGAGGTAAACAAATCTTCCGATTTTACATCCGTATTCGGGCTTACGTCCACCCAATCCGAACAAGCAGACATCATCATTAAAATGATCCAACTACACGCTAATATTATTTTTTTCATCGTTACTCCTCCCTTTGTTTTAATTGAACAATACAGATAAGGATAAATTAAAACTCCGTGCGAACGGATAGTCAAGTCCCCGTTCTTGCCTAATTGTAGAAAGAACAGCAATATCATTCATGGTAGCATTCAACGACAAACTCGCTACCCTACAAGTCTGCAAAAATTTAAAATTCTTCGGATCAAAACGGTATCCCAGCGTGATGGAAGAGAAGGTTAACTTATTCTCTTTCTGAACGAACCGACTACTTTGTGGCGTATCATTTCCAATGATTTCGATGGACTTATATTTTGCATCCGGATTATCCTTTGACCAACGAGCCTTTATTGCCCGACGATCCAAATTATAAGCTACCTTTGAATTTTCAATTTTATCCACCAATGTCTGGTTATAAATATGAGCACCTAACGAATAAGTAAATGCCAAATTCATCGACCAATTCTTATACAAGAATGAAGACGAGATCGAACCATTCCACTTGGGCTGTGAGTCGCCCATAGGCACCTTGTCCACGGCATCCCAAACGAAAGTCTTCTCTCCGTTGCGTTTCAGATAAACTTCCTTTCCTGTGGCCGGATCAATACCTAAAGAACGGACAGTAAACAATTGATTCATTGATTTACCCTCTTCATAAATAGGAAGTGGTTCATCTTTTGAAGCTAAATTCGTTTCATTCAATGCTTTCAAAACATTTGAAATCTTTTCAACCACGTTACGATTATGAGCTCCATTAATTCCTAATGTCCATTGTATATTCCGCTCCCAATCATTAATAATCAACCCATTCAACTGCAAATCAATACCTTCATTCTTCACAGCTCCCACGTTCGTCGTCATTGTCCTGAAACCAACGGAAGGTGCCAACGTATAATCCAGCAACAAATTTTCAGTCAAATTATTATAATAAGAAGCTCCGAAATTCAACCGGTTTTGGAAAAATCCTAATTCCAAAGCTACACTTCGATTTTTTGTTTTGGACCATCCCAAGTCGGGGTTTCCGATTCCTTTCAATTGAGCTCCCAAAACATCAGTTGCCGGGTAAGGAAACATCAATTCCCGGAAAGAATACATTTCAGTTGCTTGATAAGGCTCATAACTCTGGGATCCTGTTACTCCATATGACCCTCTAAGTACTAAATTAGATATAAACGTATTCTCCAACCACTTTTCTTTATGCATATTCCAACGGGCTCCGATCGACCAGAATGGAGCCATGCCCGTATTCGAACCAAACTGAGAAGATAGATCACCCCGGATACTGAAATCCATTGAATAACGGGTATCATACATATAACTAACCTGCCCGATGACTCCAACAGAACGAGAAGTAGATTCCATTCCGGCCACCCGATTATCCATCTCAAATCCAAACAGAAAATCCGTCATGTTATCATTGGGAAAACCTTTAGCAGACAAGTTAACACTATTTCCTTGATTTTCATCAACATTCCAACGCCCGAACAAACTGATCAAATGCTTTCCGAAAGTCAGGTTATAATTTACAGATGCATTCAAACTCCAAGTAAACGTCTCTCCCGTATTCTTACGATAAGATCCTTTTTTAGTCAGATCCTTTTCTCCCGCAAAATCAGTATGATTCATAGATTTAAACACCTCTGAACGAGCTGTTCCTTTCGTAAAAGAAGCGGCCACATTCACGCGCAAATTTTCTTGAATTGCACACTCAATGGCAAAATTATCCGTCACGCTAAAATTCTCCGTCATATCCTTGTAAGGGAACTGTATATTATACAGGGGATTAGTAATTTCCTCTCTTTGCGTACCGGCACCCATTGATTTATACTCGATCAATTTCGTGTAATTTCCATTCTCGTCTTTCACCCGGTAATAAGGATTCAATTTCGTGTATTCGCTAAACGAACCATACGGAGAATTATTCCCCTTCACGTTAGAAAGGCTCAACTGGTTATTGATATTCCATTTTTTTCGCCGATATTGTAAACTCAAGCTTAACCCCATGCTCGTGCGGTCGGATTCTTTCATAACACCCGGCTCACTACTATAATTCACACTCAAAGAATACCTTAAAGCCTCATCCCCACCTTCCATCGAAAGCGTGTGTCGATGAGTAATAGGCGTTTGCAACGGCTTCGACAACCAATACGTATCCACTCCCCGTAAGATCTCCTGCTTGTAATGATTATAATAATTCATGTCACTTGCACTTAACGGGTTAAATAACCCCGCCCGTTTCTCATACTCCAACTTTTCCTCCGCATTCATCAAATTATAATCAGAAAGATCCGGTGTCGTAACTCCCAAATTCATCGAATAAGAAACATTCAAGGCTCCCGACAACGGTTTCTTTGTTTCAAAAACCAACACCCCATTTGCCGCCTCCGAACCGTAAATGGCTGTAGCCGATGCATCTTTCAATATCGTCACGGATTCTATCCGTTCCGGATCCAAATCCACGATACGTTGCAATGTTGTCTTAAAACCATCCAAAATAAACAAGGGCATATTCGGACGATTGGAATAATCTCCCATTAACATCTGCAAATCATTAGCACCTGTCGGGTTCAATTGCACGTCCCCCCTCAATCTGAATTCCGGCATGGCATTCGGGTCTGAACCCGCTTTATTATTTTCCACGATCCGGAAACTCGGATCAAAAACTTGCAATGCCTTTAATATATTCGTCGGGTTCAACTTTTTCAATTCCGAACCTTTCACGGATACATAACTTCCCGAAAAACTTTCTACTTTCCGCGGTGCCATACCGGTTACAACCACATCTTCAAGTTCCTCCTGTCTTGGAGTCAATTTAATCTCCATATCTGTCAATTTGCCAGTTAATGGAATTTCTTCATTCTCATAACCGATAAAAGAAACCAACAACGCACTAACACCTTCCGGCACCTCGATAAAGAATTTCCCGTTAATATCCGTAACGACTCCCATCGCCACCCTTTCCTTCAACACGATACTGGCTCCCGGAAGAGGATCTTTGGTCGAAGCATCTATGACCACGCCACTCACCTTATGAATCAAACTTCTAGGATCCACTTTAGGACGAGGTTTCAAAACAATCACTCGATTCATCTGGTATTCCACATCAACAGGTTGATCTCCCAGAATCATCAGTAAAACATAATCCAAGGTACGATTTTTCACATCAATCGAAATCTCTTTCTGCACGTTAATTTGTGCATGATTGTAAAAAAATTGTACTTTTACCATCACCGCTAAGGAATCCAGAACCTTATCCAACCGCATATTATCCACCTTAAGCGTAATTTTCGTGTTTTTATAATCATCATCATTGCCTGCCTGCACGCTACCGACAAACAAGAAAAGCATCAGCACGAAAATTGTAAATTTTACTCTACACGAATGTAGATGCACTTCTTTTTTTTGCATAACTTTGTTCAGTTTTTTAGTTTAAGTAGCTTTAAATTAAAATCTAAGCATCGGGGAGTGGGCATACTCCCCAAACTTTGAATCATTTCATCACTTGCACGAGAATCTTTTTATACTCCTTGTTCTTATTGTATCTTTTCAAGTAATCCTTTTTCAACTTCTCGATTGTATCGAAATCTCGGTTAGCCGCCACCTGATCATACAGAAAAACGAATAAAGCCGCATCCCGCAAAGTTCCATTATAGAAAGTTGCAATACTTTCATATTCTTTTTCCATACTATCAGCCGGTTTATACTCTTCATTTTTATCGCGTGCAGCCTTCCGTTGCTCGTATTCCTTATATTGAGCGAGAAACGACATGTACAATCGATTCCTCAAAGAAGCCTCGTCATCACGCAAGTGATAATCATCCAATGCACTCCAGTAACCATCCGCGATACAAGTCTCCAATGCTTTTTTATGGTAAGACGAACTAGCATAAGGATACGAGATTAAATTTGTCAACAACGTTGCTTCTATCTCGGAACGCAAATAATTATACATCCGTCCGGAAATTGAATCTTTAATCTCATCCAGCAAAGCAATCTCATCCTTCCACTCTTGCATCGTGGCAGTATAATGCTCTTTCGCGTCATACATCAATACTAAAAGAGCCGGAATATTTGTCTTATACCTTCTCTCCGCACGCAATGTACGGACTTTGTGCAAATAATTACCTACTGCAACAGCCTTCGGGGTTCCCGTGTATTCAACATCCGTGTAACGCCTCCCGTCATATTGAATTTTAGCGTGAATCTGATCTCCCGGTTCCAGACACACAACAACCCAAGCATTGATCTTCATCATTGTAATGTCATCCAACTCCACGCCAAACTCCATCTCCTGATTTTCCATATAAGGAAACTCCTGATTGATTCCATCTTTCTCTACGAAATCGAAATAGACCATCTTCCCGTTAAAGCCTTGAATTTGTGCACTAACCCGACTTACCTCTTTGGCGGTCAAAGAGAAAGCTGAAAAACAACTTACTAACAATACAAGAATCAAATTCTTCATTTCATCGTTTTTTTATTTCTTTCCAAGAACTTCTTTCACCTTCTGAATCAACTTTTCACCCCGCAAATCCAAAGCAACAACTTTTCCCTGCGGATCAATCAATACAGTATAAGGAATCGCTGTCACGTTACACAATTTTACCGGAGCAGTCGACCACATCTCCAAATCGCTCACTTGCGGCCATTTCATATTATTCTTTTTAATGGCTCCCAACCAAGCCTCTTTTTTAGAATCCAACGACACACCGAGAATTTCAAAATCTTTCCCTTTACACTCCTTGTACAACTTCACGATATTAGGCATTTCCCTCATACAAGGCCCGCACCAAGAAGCCCAAAAATCAATCAAGACATATTTTCCCCTAAAATCACTCAACTTTATCTTTTTCCCGTTTTGATCCGGCAACGTGAAATCGGGCATATCACTCCCCTCCGAGAATGCTGCCAACCGAATGTACTCTTCCAACTGTTTCGTATAGGGATGTTCATTCAAACTCGGGTCTATTTTGGCCCGTAACGCTTTTAGTTCCTCCAATGGCAAACGATACCTCATCGACCAATAAATCACAAACGGGGCAAAAGCCTGATCCGGGTAAAGATTTACCATTTTTATTCCGATCTCCGTGTTCCGTCTTTTTGCTATCGCACCTCTTTCTTTAAAATTTTTGTTTTCAACTTCATAAGGTTGTTCTCCATAAAGCATTCTCTCTAATACACACACTTTACGAATACTATCTGTCACGTATTGATCCAAAAACTTATAAAAGTCATAAATGTCATTATTAGGCGTCCCCTTTGCCGTAGAATTCAAAAAGAAATCCGCATTTGCCCGAATACTGATCTCCCCATTTTCCAAAAAGAAAGGCGTGATCGGACTCAAACAATCAGGATCAGCACTCTTGATAAAATACATTCTCGGATATTTCACACTTGGTCCTTGAAAAGTGTACTGATTATTTACCACTTCCGCACTATCGACAATATGCGGCTTCCCCTGAATTTCCTCCTCCTCCACGAGATATACTTTATTGGCTTTATAATCACCCTCTATCACACCTTTGATTACATATCCATCCATTTTCTTGTATTGAGATTGTCCCATCAGCAAGCCAGAAAATGCAACGCATAACCCAACTAATACAATTTTTTTCATATTGAACTAATTAAATTTTTATATATCAAACAAAACGTACGTTATCTTCTTATTTTATAAATACCTTATTTCCTTCCACCCGACAATCAAACTGCGAAGTTTCATCCAAGCGTTCCACGAAAACATCTATTCGCTCCTCTTTATTTATTACCCCCGTATAAATTGCTTGCTCACACTCCTTGTTCTCAAAAATAATCTCGACCTCATACCAACGCTGCAACACTTTAGCAACCTCCACCAAAGGCTTACCTTTAAAAATATATTGCCCGTTTTTCCAAGCGATATAATCATTCACATTCACAGCCTTTATATCCACTATTCCGTTATCCTTATCCCAACGTAATTGTTTACTAGGCAATAAATTATATATCTGATCAGCCACGTGAGCGGCAACACGTCCTTCCACCAAAGTAACTTCAGTAAACGCCTCGTCCGGGTAAGCATTAACATTAAACGAAGTACCTAACACCTCAACTTTCATCCCGTTTGACACCACAAAAAAGGGATGCTCCGTATCTTTTGCCACTTCCAGATAGATTTCACCCTCCGCGTACACCACGCGCTCTTTCCCCGTAAAAGCCACCGGGTAACGCAAAGATGACTGCGCGTTTAGCCAAACTCTAGTTCCATCAGCTAACGTAAACGAGAAATCACATTGCGAAGGAGTAGTCAACGTATTATACACCATTTCCTCCTTCGTCGAATCGGAAATGATATATTGCATCTCTCCCTCCGACTTCATCGTAATCTGCACCCCATTCTCTTCATTCAATGTCAAATCTTGATTATAAAGCACCATTTGTTGTCCGTTAGAAAGTGTCAACACGGGAACATTCTTTTTTATCATCATCGTATGGGCAATCTCTAGCGGCAATTTCTCCTCCACCTCCTCCTGATACCAATAGAGTAATACGAGCATCAAAGGCAGGGCAATTATTGCCGCGTAACGAGAAATCCTTATCATCAAACGTCTACGACTATTTTTCTGTTCTCTCCTCTGTATAAAAGAATTAAATGCCGACTGCACATCACTATTCCGATATAACCGGATCTTACCCCGCATAACTTCATCCGAACAAATTTGCTCGTACAACATTCTATTTTGCTCGGATTCATTTTTCCATGTATCTAACTTTAACTGGTCTTCTTTTGTTGCATTACCTGATAAATCTTTATAGATCAGTTCTGAAATCTCAAATAATACATCTCCGTTATGTTTCATAAAGTTAACGTTTAATCACATTTTATACCCAACTTTATAAACAAAACGCACAAGGATGAAAAAAGGGGGGGATAAGCACACAAAATATTTATACGGAAAATGTACTTCCCACAAATACAAGGATATAACACCAGGAATACTCCCTGATTTACACGAATAATTTTTAGAAATGAATTAATTTAAAACCAAAGTAGCCAGATCAGGCATCGTAATTCTGCATCCTTCAATTGGGCAGCCAACTTTTTCTTTCCACTACTCTTGTGTTCCTTCACCGTATCCAATGAAATATGTAGTCTTTCAGCAATTTCTGCCCCTTTTAACCCCTCAAGAGTTAACATCATTACCATTTTACATTGAGGCGGTAATGTCTCGACGGCTGCCATCAACCGGGTATACACGTCTTCCTCCAACACTTTATCCCAAAAGTGTTCTTCTTCCGTTTGCGACGAGATAATATCCTTATAATACTTGTCCCGGATCTTTTGTTTCCTGAAATGGCTGATACATTTATTTTTCAGTGAACTATACAAGAAATACTTCACCCCATTTGCAGTTTCAAATTTATTCCTGCTTTCCAGTAACGAAATAAAAACATCCTGCACCAGATCTTCCGCCACGTCATTATCCTTCACGTAATAACTTGCCAAAGCCTTCAACGCCACGTAATAGCATTGATACAAATATTGATAAGCCCGGTTATCCTTACGTACCAATAAATCCAACAAAACATCTTGCTCCAACATACCTTTCTCCCTGGAAGATAAAAAAGGAAAGCGTTTCAAACCCTAACGATGAAACGCTTTCCAATATAATTTAAAAGAATCTATTTCTCGTCATTGGATGACTCAAGCGGATCACAGGTACACATCAAGTTACGATCACCATACCCATCGTCCACGCGACCTACTTGCGGCCAGAACTTGTTCTCTGCCACCCAAGCCAGCGGGTAAGCCGCCTTGCTACGCAGGTAAGCATGAGACCACTCGTCAGCAGTCAACACTTTATGCGTGTGTGGCGCATTTTTCAAAACATTATCTGTCTTGTCAGCTTTTCCTTCTCCGACTTCGATCATTTCCTCACGAATAGTCTTCAAAGCCTCAATGAAACGATCCAACTCTTCTTTCGGTTCGCTTTCCGTCGGCTCTACCATCAATGTCCCGTGAACAGGGAACGACAAAGTGGGAGCGTGGAAACCGAAGTCCATCAAACGCTTGGCAATATCCAACTCGGAGATTCCATATTCTTTATTGAACATATTGCAATCCCAGATCATCTCATGACCTACACGACCTTTCGATCCCTTGAACAGAATCTTGAAGCCCAATTTCTCGAAGGATGAAGCCAGATAGTTAGCGTTCAAGATCGCCATCTTGGTCACCATCTCCAATCCTTCCGCACCCAACATCAGCAAGTAACCGTAAGTCACGGGAAGCATTCCTACCGAACCGTAAGGAGCGGCAGCAACCGCATGAATACCATGCTCTCCTCCCGTTTTCACCATCGTGTGAGTCGGCAAGAATTCAACCAAGTGAGAAGCCACGCAGATCGGGCCTACGCCGGGACCACCACCACCGTGAGGCATGGCAAACGTCTTGTGCAAATTCAAATGGCAGACATCAGCTCCGATCGTTCCGGGATTTGTCAAACCACATTGTCCATTCATGTTAGCACCATCCATATAGAACAATCCTCCATTCTCGTGAATGATATCTGCCAACTCTTTGATTGACTCCTCGAAAATACCATGCGTTGACGGATAAGTAATCATGGCACCAACCAGATTATCCCGATTTTCAATCGCTTTCTTACGGAAATCTTCCACATCGATATTTCCTTCCGGATCAGTAGCAGTCACTATAATTTTGAAACCTGCCATCGTGCTCGAAGCCGGATTCGTTCCATGAGCGGAAGCCGGTATCAAAATCACGTTACGATGCCCTTGTCCATGTGCAATATGATATTGACGAATCACCATCAATCCGGTATATTCCCCGGCTGCACCTGAATTGGGTTGCAAACTGCATCCGCTGAAACCGGTCACTTTACACAACATCTCCTCGGTTTCCCGAATCATTTGCTGATAACCTTCTGCCTGTGACAGTGGAACAAACGGATGTAATCCGCCGAATTCCGGCCATGTAATCGGTAACATCTCTACTGCCGCGTTCAACTTCATCGTACAAGAACCCAAAGAAATCATAGAAGTTGCCAAAGAGATATCGCGTCTCTCCAGATTCTTCATATAACGCATCATTCCGGTCTCAGAATGATAGATATTGAATACAGACTGTTGTAATATTTCATCATCGCGCAACATCTCCGGGTCAAGCACCGTACGATCGTCTATAAAATCAACGTGACCCACCGTCTTTCCAACAGCTTGTGCAAAAATTCCGATCAACGTATTGATCTCCTCTTCGTTGATTTTTTCGTCGGTAGATAAACCAACCACTTTACCACAAGGACAATAATACAGGTTGATCTCTTTCTCCAAAGCTATATCCTGTAATGCAGACTGGCAAACACCTTCCGGCAACTCGAAACGCAACGTGTCGAAGAACTTATTCACCTTCAACTTGTAACCCAACTTTTGAATCTCCTCTGCCAAAATTACAGCAGCAGAATGAATGTGACGAGCGATACGTTCCAAACCTTCACGTCCGTGATAAGCAGCATAGAATCCCGCCATCGTGGCATTCAAGGCCTTAGCCGTACATATATTGGAAGAAGCCTTTTCCCGTTTAATATGCTGTTCGCGCGTCTGCAAAGCCAAACGCAGAGCGTGATTTCCTTGTGCATCAACTGTCACGCCGATAATACGCCCCACGATATTTCGTTTATACTCTTCTTTCGTGGCCATGTAAGCGGCATGAGGACCGCCGTAAGCCATCGGAATACCGAAACGCTGCGTTGTTCCCACAACCACATCAGCACCCCACTCTCCCGGAGGCGTTAACAACACGAGGCTCATCAAATCTGCCGTCACGGCTAACAACGAACCGTTAGCATGCACCCGATCCGCGAATGCTTTATAATTGCGTATTTCACCATTGGATGCCGGGTATTGAACAATTGCCCCAAATACATCCGGAGTGAATTCAAACGTATCGTAATCACCGTAAACCAATTCGATACCCTGCGGGGCAGAACGAGTGATCAACACGTCCTTTGTCTGAGAGAAAATCTTGTTGTCAACAAAAAACTTATTAGCCCCGGCCTTCTTCATCTCTTTCCCGCGCAAGCCATACAGCATAGTCATAGACTCTGCAGCTGCAGTAGCCTCATCCAACAACGAACAATTGGCAATTTCCATCCCGGTCAACTCAATCACCATCGTCTGGAAATTCAATAAAGCCTCCAAACGCCCTTGGGAAACCTCGGCTTGATAGGGAGTGTATGACGTATACCACGCCGGATTCTCCAAAATATTCCGCTGTATCACGGCAGGAGTAATCGTGTCATAGTATCCTTCTCCAATAAACGTTCTGTATAACTTATTCTTTGCAGCTACCGCTTTCACTTTCGAGAAAAACTCGTACTCCGTGAGAGGTGCCGGTAAGTCCAACGTTTTTTTCAACCGGATTGATTCAGGAACAGTCTGCTCTATCAACTCGTCAAGAGAACTGACACCGACCACCTTGAGCATATCCTTGATATCCTCCGGACGCGGCCCTATGTGTCTCCACAAAAATTTATCTGTAGCCATCTAATTATTTTAATTATTAATGATTTAATTCAAAAACATCGTTTCGTCAACGATTGTGTAAAAATAGACATAATTCTTATCCTTACAAAAAAACAGCACAGGAATATAATCCCATCCGAATCGAATATTTCGGCTCACGTGAAAAAGTAGTGTCAAGTAGAAAACAAGTGGAGCCAAAGTAGCTCCCTCTCAAGCCGGGAAGTAAAAAATGAAAAACGGAGAACTGAATTCCAATTCTCCGTTTCAACGGGTGGAAGATCGGTCTCGAACCGACGACCTTCGGAACCACAATCCGACGCTCTAACCGACTGAGCTACATCCACCATTTTGCTTTTGCGCTGCAAAGATAGAATAACTTTCCTTTTTCACAAAGAAAAGTTTCAAAAAAATTAGCGTCCGAACTTGATTTTTCCCGTCTCAATCTCCCGGGCGGCATAGCATAGCTGCTCGTACCACTCTTCCCCGTATTTACGAATAAGGGCATCTTTCAAAAACACGTACACCGGAATTCCCTCTTGCTCACCCTTTAAGCGGGCGCAAGCACAAATCGTCCACTGGTCATAATTCATCGCCTCGTAATTCTGGTACTGTTTCACCCGAATCGGATACATGTGGCAAGATATAGGTTTTCGGAAAGAACTCTCTCCCCGGCTCCACGCTTTTTCAATAGCGCACCACGAACACCCGTTCTCCTCGATAATATACGCACACTCTCGTCCCCCGATCAGCGGGGTAACCATGTCGCCCTCGATGTCGATCACGGAAAAGCCCTGCTCCTCCACGGTGGCGATACCCTCAGGTTTCATGTAAGGTTTTATCTTCTCGTAATTCTCCCGGATCTCTTCTGCCTCCCCGGCTTCCAATGGAGCTCCCGAATCCCCCTCCACGCAGCAAATCCCCTTGCAAGCTACCAAATCACAACAAAACTTCTTCTCGAAAATATCCAGACTTATAATCGTGTCCCCTATCTGTATCATATTTTAATTGAAAATGATTTTGCAAAATTACTAAAATCGATGGAATAATTGCATAGGTTTGGAGAAATCCGTTCACACGCAGATTCAACTCGCCAATACGACTCTAATCTCTTTTCATTCAACATCTTTAGAGTTTGCTTTTATAGATGCAGAAGGTGTCATTTTTTCCAACCTCTTAAAAAGACGGCTTAAATGCGATGGACAATCAAATCCAAGCGCATAGGCCGTTTCTGTTACCGACTTGCCGGATATCAACATATCTTTGGCTCGACGGATAATATTACGCCCAATAAAATGATTGGCCGAATCGCCTGTTTCTTTTCGTATCAGATCACCGAGATAATTCGGGGCAACACAAAGACAATCAGCACAAAAGCGTACCGTGGGCAGTCCTTGGGAATGTTGTTCGCCTGCAGCATAATAATCATCTAACATACGTTCTAATCGGCTGACTATATGACCGCATTTTGTTCCGTTCCCTATTGAATATTTTCTATTGAAAAAAGACGAGCAATACGTCAATATTAGTTCTATCAATTTTATAATCACTTGCTTGCGTTTACTTCCCATCAATTCAGATCGCAACATTCGTAACAATGTTTCATAGTCTTGTCGTTCCTGGCTCGTAATTGTAAGAGCCGTGCTTATGTGGTAATGAAAGAATTCCAAACGTAAAAGTTCTTCCTCGTAGCTTGTGCCATGAAACAAATCAGAACTGAATAGAAGTGCCCAACCTTTACGTTGAAACGTACTTCCATCATCTCGCGCACCTCCTATTTGGGAGGGAGAAACGCACACGATACTTCCTATGGAATAATCGTACTTTCCAGAACCGTAATCAAGCTGTTCCAAATCATCATCCAAAAGGAACAGACCGTATATTCCCCATAGCGTACGGCAATGTCTGATTGGAGATAACTCATCATAGTGAATGACACTCACTTGAGCGTGAATATCTTCTACACCTATAAATTGATTGTAATCGTGTACCGTTCTTACTTTTATATCATAACTCCGAGTCATATCAAATGCAAAATTAGCCATTAAATTTTCAAAACAGTAAAATTGGCTTTTATTTCAGTATTAGCTCATACTCTTTTTGTTGGGGAACAAGTAATTTCACATTCAAAATGAAATCAATCCTTGCCTTAAGCCTTGCATGGGGTATGGCAAGCCAAACAAGTGCACAAAAAATGAATACAGTACCAACGATCAAACTGAACAACGGCATGGAAATGCCGCAATTAGGTGTCGGCACGTTCCTTGTCAAGGAGGATGCCGCAAAACGTGTATGTCATGCTATCCAAATAGGATTCCGATTAATTGATACGGCACAAGGTTATGACAATGAAAAAGAAGTAGGTGAAGGCATCCGCTTGAGTGGTATTGACCGCGGAGAACTTTTTATAACAACAAAAGTAAACACAACAGAAATGCGAAATGGAACGGTTAGGCAGTCTCTTGACAAAAGCCTTTCCGACCTCGGATTGAAATACCTTGATTTGGTGTTGATACATTGGCCCGTGGAAGGACATATCAAGGAAACGTGGCAGATACTGGAGGAATATGTAGATAACGGAAAAATCCGTAGCATCGGACTGAGCAACTTCAATCCTCATCACATTGATTCACTTCTTGTCTACGCGAGAGTACGTCCCGTTATCAACCAAATAGAGATACACCCCTACATGACTCAGATAGATAAATCCGGTTATAACTTCCAACAAAATATTCAAACTGAAGCATGGGGACCGTTAGGCCAAGGTACCACGGAGGAGCTTAAAGACCCCGTGATAGGTAAAATGGCCAAACAGCATGGAAAATCTATCGCCCAGATTATTTTGCGTTGGCATATGCAACGAGGACTTGTCACGATTCCGCGTTGTGATAATGATATCTATACAGAGGAAAACATCGACATCTTTGACTTCGAGTTATCTGCTGCTGAAATGGAGATTATAACAGGGCTGAACCGAAACCAACGTACGAATACACTGAACAATCCTGATAATTTCCCATGGTAATTATCACACCTATCCTTAAAATTCGTCTATCCACATAACTCACTTGATAGATCTAAAAGAAAGGACGCTGGCCATTTACTCGACCAGCGTTCCATTTTTATATCAAACTAATAACGACTTCCCTGTCATTTCCTTGGGTTGTGGAAGTCCCATAATCGCGAGAACAGTGGGAGCGACATCGGCCAAAACCCCGTCCCGCAAGTGATCGCACTTGGAATCGGTGACCCAGATACAAGGCACCGGGTTCAGCGAGTGAGCCGTGTTCGGCGTTCCATCCTCGTTCACCGCATTATCGGCATTCCCGTGGTCGGCAATAATCAACACGTCGTAACCATTAGCACGAGCGGCAGCCACGGTCTTCCCGACACACTCGTCCACGGTAGCCACGGCCTTCTGGATAGCCTTGTACACTCCGGTATGCCCCACCATATCTCCATTAGCGTAATTCAAACAGATGAAATCAACACTCTTTTCATTTAACTGCTCCACGATCCTTTCCGTCACGATAGGAGCAGACATTTCGGGCTGCAAATCGTAGGTAGCCACTTTTGGAGAGGGTACCAGAATCCGGCTTTCACCCTCGAAAGGCTCTTCCCGTCCCCCGTTCAAGAAAAACGTCACGTGAGCATATTTCTCCGTCTCGGCAATACGTAACTGTTTCAATCCCTGCTTGGCAATATATTCCCCAATCGTGTTTACCACGTTCTCTTTATCGAACAGGATATGTAATCCCTTGAATTTAGCATCGTAAGGAGTCATCGTGCAATAATATAATGGTATGGTCTTCATCCCGAAGTCCGGCTTATCCTCTTGCGTCAACACAATGGTCAACTCCTTGGCCCGGTCGTTACGGAAATTGAAGAAGATCACCATATCTCCCGGTTGTATCGTTCCCACGGGCTTTCCGGCCTCGTCCACGCAAACAATCGGTTTGATAAACTCATCGGTCACACCCGCGTCATAAGAAGCCTGCACTCCCGCCTCGGCGTCCGTTACCGGGGTCCCCACGCCATTCACCAACAAATCATAAGCCTCCTTGATACGCTCCCAGCGGGAATCACGATCCATGGCGTAATAGCGTCCGATCACGGAAGCGATCTTACCCGAGGATTGTTTCATGTGATTCTGCAACTCACCGATAAAACCCTTTCCACTCTTCGGATCCGTGTCCCGGCCGTCCATAAAACAATGAACAAAGGTTTTCTCGATCCCGAACTCCTTCGACAAATCACACAAGGCAAACACGTGATCCAGCGAACTATGTACCCCACCGTTAGAAACCAGTCCCATGAAATGCACCTGTTTCCCGTTCTCCTTGGCATAGTTAAACGCCTTCAC
>ERZ1673736.2393-NODE-2393-length-20808-cov-4.846576_pt1 | contig 20808 bp, 18 predicted proteins | sample MGYA00580212_ERZ1673736 | MGnify/ENA primary metagenome ERZ1673736 (study PRJEB41218, sample SAMN15661752) | gut metagenome | host: Homo sapiens | place: Canada: London | collected 2015-08-20/2019-03-30 | study: EMG produced TPA metagenomics assembly of...
ATTTGTTCAATTGCATCATCATTCTTTAGTCCGCTTATGCTTTTGCGGATAGTGGAAACAGCTGTAAGTTCATCTGGTGTCAGAAGCAGATCTTCACGTCTTGTTCCAGAACGGGTAATATCAATTGCCGGGAAGATACGGCGCTCAGACAGCTTTCTGTCTAATACAAGCTCCATGTTTCCAGTTCCCTTAAATTCCTCAAATACCATATCATCAAGACGGCTTCCAGTGTCAACAAGTGCAGTGGCAAGGATAGTAAGACTGCCGCCCTCACGCATATTTCTGGCAGCGCCGAAAAACTTCTTTGGCATATGAAGTGCAGCCGGATCAAGTCCACCAGAAAGAGTGCGTCCGCTTGGAGTCACGGTAAGATTATATGCGCGAGCCAGACGAGTCAGGCTGTCTAATAAAACCATAACATCCTGCTTATGCTCAACAAGACGCTTCGCACGCTCAAGAACCATCTCAGCAACCTGCTTGTGATGTTCAGGTGTTTCATCAAATGTAGAATAAATTACCTCAACATGCTCTCCCTGAATGGATTCACGGATATCTGTAACCTCCTCTGGGCGCTCATCAATAAGAAGGATGATAAGATGCATATCAGGATAATTGTGTGTAACAGCATTTGCAATCTCCTTTAAAAGCGTTGTCTTTCCAGCTTTTGGCGGGGAGACGATCATACCGCGCTGTCCTTTTCCAATAGGGCTGATCAGATCAACAATGCGAAGAGCAGTGGAGCCGCCTTCAACCTCCATAGACAGACGACTGTTAGGGAAAACAGGAGTAAGCTTTTCAAAATTCGGGCGGTGTGAGCAAAGCTCAGGATTAACACCATTGATTGTATTGATGCGAATCAAAGCATCATATTTATTATCATCTGGATTTGCTTTTTGGAAACCATCTACCATATCACCTGTTCTAAGGCCAAAACGACGAATCTGAGAAGGCGCAACATATACATCCTGCTGACCAGTTAAGAAGTTTGCAGAGCGAAGGAAACCAAAGCCTTCCTGTAAAACCTCAAGAATACCGCATGCCGGCTGGCATCCTTCTGGAAGAGCACCATCATTATCAAAGCGGTTTGCAAAATCATCACGCATTGCGTTATCAAAACGATTAGAATATTGAGCAGATGTATCTCTTGAATCAAAACGATTTTGACTGGAAAGCTCTGTTCTTGAATCAAAGCGATTGACAGCATCGGTACGGTTTGTCATATCGTTTCTGTTCATAGCATCATTTCTGTCATTTCGATTAAAGTCGGTACGGTTTTGATAGTCATTTCTGGAATCAAAACGGTTTTGGAAATCATTTCTATAATTATCGTAGCGGTTTGTATAATCTCTTGAAGAATTGTTATAGCGGTTCTGATAATCATTTCTTGAATCATAGCGGTTTGAGTAGTCATTTCTGACTGAAAAATCACTGCGGCCTGAAAAATCTCTTCCGGAATTATCAAAACGTCCCTGGGAATCATTTCTTGTATTATCAAAACGATTTTGAACATCATTTCTCGTAGAATCAAAGCGATTTGAGGAATCCATTCTTGTATTATCAAAGCGGCTTGTAGAATCTAATCTTGTATTATCAAAGCGTCCTTGGGAATCATTTCTTGTAGTATCGAAGCGGTTTACAGAATCCTCACGCCAGTTAGAATCAGGGCGACCGTTTCGTACACGTGGCTTACGTGGATGAACCGTGTGGGCGTTTGACTGGCGAAGATCCTTAAAGGAAGAGGAGGAATAGGAATTATTCCTGCTGTAAAAATTATTTCTTGCGGCAGCATAGGAAGCTGCAGAAGCAGCATAGGAGCGGCGCTCTCTTTGTGCTGTTGGATCAGCAAGTTTTTCAGCAGAAGAATCCTGTACATCATCAGAAGAAGATGGAGCAGAGCTCATTTGTGAAGAATCTGTCTCTGATAAAGCTGTCTTTGTATCAGTGGAATTTGTCTCAGAAGATGCCGATACAAGTTCGTTGTCGGATGAAGCCGTATCAGATGTTTGAACATTTTGTGTTTGCGGCGTCTGTGCCTGTTCCGGGCTAAGTTTTTCCAGAATTACATCAATCAGCTGCGCCTTGCGCAGAGTAGAAACGTTCTTAATGTGATTTTCTTTCGCAATCTGTTTTAGCTCAGTGAGCGGAAGTGATTTTAATTTTTCACGCATAAATAACCATGCCTTTCTCATGTTTTTGTCAGACAAAATACAAATTATAATATTTTTTTAATTTCACCTTTCGAAATGATGCAGCATTCGCATAGCTGCAGCGAAACATCGCACTATCATTATACGAATGAAATGGCAAAAAGTAAAGTAAAAAAATAAACCAAAACTTGACGAATGTATGTAAAATTGATATCATTATTCTATAGTGCGTCACGTGTGAAGGAGGAAAAAGATGCTGTGGGGAGAAAAACCGTATTATTCGCTTGATTATTACCTGAAGCAAACGTTTGGTTCAAAGACTTATAAGGCATCGTTAGATGCCGGTTTTACTTGTCCAAACAGGGATGGAACAATCGGGCGCGGCGGATGTATTTTCTGCAGCAGAGGCGGTTCAGGTGAATTTGCAGGCAGCAGAGCGCTGTCAATTAAAGAGCAGATCGACAGTCAGATTGAAAAGCTTGGCTCCTTTCATGCAAAGCAGTATATTGCATATTATCAGGCTTTTACAAATACATATGCAGATTTGGATTATTTAAGACGTGTCTATGAACCTTCTTTTTTACATGAAAAGGTTGCGGTGGTGGATATTGCGACAAGACCAGACTGTGTGGGAGAGGATGTTGTTTCACTTCTTTGTGAATATTCCAAAAGAAAGCCAGTGTGGGTAGAACTGGGACTTCAGACAATACACGAGGACACGGCAGCCTATATTAGACGTGGATATGATTTGACATGCTTTGAAAACGCATTAAAGCGTCTTAATGATGCACAGATTCCTGTAATCGTTCATGTGATACTTGGTCTTCCAGGCGAAGATAAGGAAAAAATGCTCGAAACTATTCGTTATCTGAATAATGCAGGGATCTTTGGAATAAAGCTGCAGCTTCTTCATGTGCTTGAAAATACTGACCTTGCAGATGAATTTCGTGCCGGAAAGTTTCAGACATTGTCTATGGAAGCATATGTGGATCTTGTTGTTTCCTGCATCGGTGCACTTTCACCAGATATTGTCATTCACAGGCTGACAGGAGATGGTCCGTCAAATCAGCTGATTTCACCGCTGTGGAGCCGGGCAAAGCGCAGTGTGCTTAACTGTATTCATCATGAATTGAAGACACGGGGAATATACCAAGGCTGCTTTTTAAAAGAGCAGGGCTGATATATAGAAAGGAACTATTGGATTATGGCAGAACCATTGACATTATATAAACTGATGATACTTTATTTATTGAAAAAGGTGAATTATCCGTTGTCAAACGGGCAGATGTCTGAGTTCTTTGTGAGTAAATCGTATACAGACTATTTTACCTTTCAGATGGTGATCAATGAACTGCTGGGAACCTCTCTGATTCACAAGGAAACAATCAGAAATACATCACGCTACGAGTTGACAAAAGAGGGCGAAGAGGTGCTCTTTTATTTTGAAAATAAAATAACAGGCGAAGTCAAGCAGGACATGGATGATTTCTTAAAGGAAAACAATTTTAAGCTTAGAACAGAAAATTCTGTGCTGGCCAATTATTATAAGAGTACGGCAAGCAATGATTTTGAGATTGATTGTGTCGTAAAGGAAGGCAAGAATACATTAATTGAGTTAAAGCTTTCGGCAGCGACAGAGGAGATGGCTGAAAAAATGTGCGACAATTGGGAAAAAGCAAGCAAAGAAATCTATGAGTTTGCCATGAAAAAATTGTTATAAAAATAATAAAATAAGTACTTGCACAGAGGAATGTTTTGTGTTATGATTTTATTGTTGCGTTATAAGCGCTGTGTTCGTACAGTGTCAAGTGCGCGTAAATTATTATGACTATGATGATGGTTGGGAACCATCACAAGGAAGAAGAGGTGAGCTCATGAAGGAAGGAATCCATCCAGAATATTATCAGGCAAAGGTTACCTGCAACTGTGGCAACGAGTTCGTTACCGGATCCACAAAGAAGGAGATCCACGTTGAAATCTGTTCTAAGTGCCATCCGTTCTACACTGGCCAGCAGAAGGCAACTTCCGCACGCGGACGTATTGATAAGTTTAACCGTAAGTATGGTTTAAAGAGTGAATGATGTTGACTGAAGCAGGTTGAGATTTTTATCTCAACCTCTTTTGTCGTTTAAGGACAAACAAAGGAGTGCGGATGAAGTCATCAGGAATTGGCGGCCAGGCCGTCATGGAAGGAATTATGATGCGAAACGGCAGCGAGTATAGTGTGGCTGTTCGCAAGGAAAATGGAGAAATTGAAGTAAAAAAAGAAACATACAAGGGCGTGGGATCAAAGTGTAAGCTGTTTCGTCTTCCATTTATAAGAGGAATCTTTAGCTTTGTGGATTCACTTGTACTTGGCATGAAATCTTTAAATTATTCAGCAAGTCTTTTTATGGAGGACGGCGAGGAAGAAGAACCGGGACGCTTTGAAAAATGGCTTCAGAAAAAGTTTGGCGATAAAGCAGAAAAAGTAATTATGGACCTGACCATGGTTATTTCTATCATATTAGCGATGGGGATTTTTATGGTATTTCCAACATGGGTATCCACACTTATGAAGCCACTTCTTGGAAATGGCATTTGGATGGCACTTTTTGAAGGTGTGCTTCGAATCGCTATTTTTATTGCCTATGTGGGATTGATCTCATTGATGCCAGATATCAAAAGAACATATATGTATCACGGCGCAGAGCATAAGTGTATTAACTGTATTGAGCATGGAATGCCATTAACAGTAGAAAATGTCATGAAAAGCTCTAAGGAGCATAAGCGCTGTGGAACTAGCTTTTTGTTAATTGTCATGGTTATCAGTATTCTTTTCTTTTTGGTGATTCGTCCGGAGACATTGTGGCTTCGTCTGGTATCAAGAATCCTTTTGATTCCGGTAATTGCCGGCGTTTCTTTTGAGTTTTTGCGTCTTGCCGGAAACAGTGACAATCCAGTTGTTAATCTTTTAAGTAAGCCAGGTTTAATGCTTCAGGGACTGACCACAAAGGAGCCGGATGAAAAGATGGCAGAGGTAGCTATCTGTGCAGTAGAGGCCGTATTTGACTGGAAGGCATATGAGGAGGCAAACTTTAATTGATGGAAGATAATCAGATACAGAAAGAAATACAAAGTCAGAATCAATCGTCAAATGATGAAATAATTTCGTGGGGACAGCTTTTAAGCGAGGCAAAAGATACACTTACAAAAGCAAATGTACCAGATGCAGACATTGATGCATGGCTTCTTATGGAGCACTGCTTTTCGATTACAAAGAGCTTCTTCTTTTTAAACCGCAGACAAATTGTGGAATCGAAAGAGAAGATAAAACAGTATCGTGAATTTATAAAACAGCGCGCAGCGCGTATTCCACTTCAATATCTGACAAAGACGCAGGGGTTTATGGGGTTAGAGTTCTCTGTAACCCCTGCTGTTTTAATACCGAGGCAGGATACAGAGACTCTTGTAGAGACAGTGCTTTCATATGCAAAGGATAAGCCAGGGGCAAGCCTTGTTGATGTGTGCACGGGAAGTGGCTGCATAGCTGTGTCGCTCGCTCATTACGGAAATTTTGCACAGATGACAGCGTCCGATATTTCAAGTGCAGCGCTTTTGGTGGCAAAGAAAAATGCAGCAGACAATCATGCATCGGTGCAGTTTTTTGAGAGTGATTTACTCGAACAGGTGCCAGGGCGATTTGATATGATTGTGTCAAACCCACCTTACATTGAAGACGATGTAATTTTAGGGTTAGAGCCAGAGGTAAAGGATAATGAACCTATGCTTGCTTTATCAGGTGGAAAAGATGGGCTTATCTTTTACAGACGTCTGACTGAAAATGCAAAAGATCATTTAAATCCGGGAGGCACACTTTTTGTCGAGATTGGCTATAACCAGTGGGAAGCGGTGGCAGAGCTGTTTCGTGCAAATGGTTTTTCAAAGCCGACTCTTGTGCGCGATCTTGCAGGACTTGACCGCGTGGTGTGGGGCGTGCTGGATGAGATGTGATTTACAAAACAATCGTTAAGCCCGTCCGTAAGTAGAAAATGTGAATGAATAATAGAAAAGAGGAGTTATTTATGTTTGACCGTTTGGATGATATATTAATCCGCTTTGAGGAGCTTCTTCATGAACTGGGTGATCCGGTACTTACATCTGATCCGGAAAAATTTCGCCGTCTTATGAAGGAGCAGGCCGAGCTTGCCCCTCTGGTGGAGACCTATACACAGTATAAGAAAACAAAAAAAAGCATTGAAGAAAATCTGGAGCTTTTAGAGGAAGAGCGTGATGAAGAGATGCGCGAGCTTTTAAAGGAAGATCTTGCTGAGGCAAAAAAACAGATGCCTGAGCTTGAAAAAGAGTTAAAGCTTTTGCTTCTTCCAAAAGATCCTAATGATGAGAAAAACGTATTTGTTGAGATTCGTGCTGGTGCAGGCGGAGATGAGGCAGCACTTTTTGCCGCAGATCTGTTTCGTATGTACAGCAGATTTGCAGAGAGAAACCGCTGGAAAAGTGAGCTGATCAGTGTAAATGAGAGTGGTATTGGCGGCATGAAAGAGGTTGTATTTATGATCTCCGGACAGGGTGCTTATTCCAGACTTAAATACGAAAGCGGTGTGCATCGTGTTCAGCGTGTGCCTGAGACAGAAAGCGGCGGACGAATCCATACGTCAACAGCAACAGTTGCAATCATGCCGGAGGCAGAGGATGTCGATGTTGTCATTGATATGAATGACTGCAAGTTTGATGTATTCCGTGCATCAGGAAATGGCGGCCAGTGTGTCAATACGACAGATTCAGCTGTACGTCTGACTCATATTCCAACAGGAATCGTAATTTCCTGTCAGGACGAAAAGTCTCAGCTTAAAAATAAAGATAAGGCATTAAAGGTACTTCGTGCTAAGTTGTTTGAACTTGAGACAGCAAAGAAGCAGGATGAGCAGGCAAAGTACAGACGAAGCCAGATTGGAACAGGAGATCGTTCTGAGAAAATTCGTACTTATAACTTTCCGCAGAGCCGCGTGACAGATCACAGAATCAAGCTGACACTTTATAAGCTTGATGCCATTATGGACGGAGATCTCTTTGAACTGATTGACAGTCTGACAGCAGCAGATCAGGCTGAAAAACTGTCGAATATGGAAAATCAGACAATGTAGTTTTACAAAAAGTGTTGTGCTATTTTGTGTAAATTGCTCTTTTTTGATAAAAACATCAAAAAATATAGACTTTTTGAAAAGATATGATATAATTCTTCTTAGCTATGTGGAAAGGAAGGATTAGATATGAACATTGGACTTACCGCTCATAACAGCAAAAAGACGCTGCTGGAAAGTTTTTGCATTGCGTATAAAGGCATTTTTAAGAAGCATACGCTGATTGCGACCAATGCGACAGCAAACCACATTGCCAAAGCGACAGGCATGAAAGTGACCAGTTTGCTTCCGGGTCAGATGGGAGGCTCGAAGCAGATGCAAAATATGATCGCAAACAATGATATCGATCTGGTTATATTTTTTCACAGTGCTGATTTAGAGCAGGATGCAGAAAGTATGAATCTGGCTGAGATTTCACGGTTGTGTGATATGTATAATATCCCTCTGGCGACAAACATCGCCACCGCAGAGTCACTTGTATTGTGTCTTGACCGAGGTGATATGGAGTGGAGAGATTACAAATAGTACGCAGTTATGCACAGAATGCAGCCCTTAAGGCTGCATTCATTTGTTTTTAAACAATATTTAATTTAAAACTTAAAAGCAGATAATAAAATAAATTTACAAGTGATTAAAAAAGGAGACATCATGGAGCATAGAGAAATATCCCGAGCTGTTATCAAACGGCTGCCGCGGTATTATCGTTATCTGGGAGAACTTATGCAGGAGGGCGTAGAGCGAATTTCTTCCGGAGAGTTATCCAAAAGAATGCAGATCACGGCATCACAGATTAGACAGGATCTGAATAATTTTGGAGGCTTCGGACAGCAGGGATACGGCTATAATGTAAAATATCTTTATCATGAAATCGGAAAAATATTGGGGCTTGATAAAACATACAATTTAATTATAATCGGTGCAGGAAATCTTGGTCAGGCGATTGCAAACTATGCCAATTTTGAGCGTCGTGGTTTTGTTGCAAAGGCAATGTTTGATACAAATCCACAGTTAAAGGGAAAGACTGTGCGTGGTATTCCAGTTTATTCAATGGATGATCTGGAAGATTATATCAGAAATAACGATGTTCAGATTGCAGCACTGACTCTTCCAAAGGCAGGGGCAGAGGCGGCAGCTAAAAGACTTATCAAGATCGGCATTCGCGGTATCTGGAATTTTGCCCACACCGATCTTCGTGTACCAGATGATGTGGTTGTAGAAAATGTTCATTTGTCAGAGAGTTTGATGCGTATTTCATATCGTCTTAGTAATCAGGAGGAATAATCATGAAGCAGCTGTTGACAGGAAAGCAGATGAAGCAGGCGGACACATGGTCAATTAAAGAGTTTGGAATGGAAAGCCTGATTTTGATGGAGCGTGCAGCGCTTTGTGCAGCACAGCACATCATGTCAGTGCAAAAACCAGGATGCGTCTTTATTATGTGCGGCATGGGGAATAATGGTGCTGATGGACTGGCAATGGCAAGAATCCTCTCACAAAACGGTTGGTCTGTTAGAATCGCTGCTATTGGACAAATCGAGAAGGCAACGAAGGAATGGCTCTATCAAAAAGCACTTTTAGACAAAATGGAAATTTTGACCGTGCAATATTTTTATGAGTCAGATGATAAGGATGAAGAAGAATACAGATCAGCACTTTCAAATCTTTATGTGCCGGCGCAGGTGTATGTGGATGCTCTATTTGGCGTTGGCTTGTCGCGCAAGGTGAGTGGAGTTTACCGCGCTGCTATTGAAGAATGGAATGAACATAAAAAGAAGTGCGGTGCATATGGTGTTGCTGTTGATATATGCTCTGGTTTAGATGCAAAAAGCGGGCAGATGCTCGGTGCATGTGTTAAGGCAGATGTACAGATCACATTTGGCTATGGAAAAGTAGGTCAGTTTCTGTATCCTGGTGCATCATTATCAGATCAGACAATCATATGCGATATAGGTATGCCAAATGAAGCAGTTTATCATGTAGACGGATTTCCATTTAATTGTCTTGAAAAGTCTGATGCAAAAGACTGGCTTGGCAGCCGTTGTTTGTGGGGCAATAAGGGGACGTTTGGTCGTGTTGTGATTATTGCAGGAAGCAGCGGCATGGCAGGAGCCGCATATTTGTCGGCACTTGCTGCCTATCGCACAGGAGCAGGTCTTGTTGATATTGTCACACCCAAATGCAATCGCCTGGTTTTACAGCAACTGCTTCCAGAGGCAGTGCTCCATTGTATTTCAGAAATTTCTGAAATTTCAAAAGATGAAGAACAGCTGGCATATCTGCGAAATGAGGTACTTCCAAAGGCAAAAGCTATTGTGATTGGACCAGGACTTTCAACCGATACCTTAGCAAAAAAACTTTTGGATATGGTCTTAGAGTGGAACAGATCACAAAATTGCCCTATTGTTATTGATGCAGATGCCTTAAATCTGCTTGCGATGAGAACAAATATTGATCAGGCAGAATACCTTGGAGAAAATGTGATTCTTACGCCGCATCCAGGTGAGCTTGGTCGCTTGATGAACTCATCTGCGAAAGAGGCAGCTAAAAATCTTCTATATTTTGCAGAAGAATTACAAAAAAAGTTTGGCTGTATATGTGTCTGCAAGGATGCTCGCACAGTCATTCTAACACAAAAAAACAGATATCTGAACCTTACCGGAAACAGCGGTATGGCAACAGGCGGAAGCGGTGACGTACTGACCGGCGTGATCGCGTCGCTTGCCGCACAGGGGCTGTCTGCCGAAAGGGCAGCTGTTCTTGGTGTCTGGCTGCATGGCGCAGCTGGTGATGAGGCGGCAAAGGAAAAGAGTCCATACAGTATGATCGCGCGTGATCTGGCAGATGGGCTATCAAAAGTGCTGATACAAATAAGCAGGAAGAAGGTATAAGGATATGCATAACTATCACAGAGTCTGGGCAGAGGTTAATCTGGATGCCATAAGAGCCAATATGGAGTCGTTTAGAGATAATGTTCCAAAAGAGGCAATGCTTTGCGGTGTTATTAAAACAGATGGATATGGTCTGGGAGCCGTCCCAGTTGCAAAAACAATTGATGATCTGGTATGGGGCTATGCCGTAGCCACAATTGACGAGGCATTAAATCTGCGCCGCCATAACATCACAAAGCCCATTCTGGTGCTCGGTTATGTTCATCCGGAACGCTTTGCAGATCTGGTTGATCATAAAATTCGTTATGCCGGTTTTGAGGAAGATAAGATAATGCTTCTTTCTGAGACGGCAAAAAAGATGGGCAAAAAAGCATATGTACATGTAAAGGTAGATACGGGAATGAGCCGCATTGGCATGACACCAGAGCATGCACTTTCTTTTGTAAAATGGCTTTCAACTCAGGAGAATATTTGTACAGAGGGTATTTTTACTCATATGGCAACTGCTGATATGATCAAAAATCAGGGAGCTATTGAGCAGCAAAAACGCTTCCAAAAGATAGTAGAGAGCTTAAAAGAGGCAGGATGCTGTCCTCCAATCTGCCATTGTGCTAATTCCGCAGCAGGCATCTGGATGACAAATGCGCCGGGCAATATGTTTCGTATTGGTATTTCTCTGTATGGCTATTACCCGTCAGAGGAAGTCAGAAAGGATATTGTATCGCTCACACCGGCACTAACACTAAAGTCTGAGATTGCCTATATTAAGACTGTTCCTACAGGAACAGCAATCGGATATGGAGCAACATTTGTAACAGATCATGAAACTGTGGTAGCCACGATTCCAATTGGCTATGGAGATGGTTATCCAAGAGCACTTTCAAATAAGGGAAGTATTTTAATCCATGGAAAGAAAGCGCCGATTTTGGGCCGCATCTGCATGGACCAGACAATGGTAGATATCAGTGATATTCCAGAAGCAAAAGAAGGCGACGAGGTAGTTGTCATTGGAAAAAGCGGTGATAATGAGCTGAGCGCCGAGGAAGTTTCTGAACTTGCGGGAAGCTTTAATTATGAACTTTTGTGTGACCTTGGAAAGCGTATTCCGAGGGTTTATTACCGCCACGGCAAAGTAGTCGGAAGCAAGGATTATAACGAAGACGATTACTGTGATTTTATGTAATCAGAGTAAGATGCGGGAGTGCAAAGCACAGCGTTAAATTGTTGCGATGATCAATATATGCACATACCATACAATAACAGCATCTGTCAGGATGAATAAGAAATTCCAATATGGAAATACTTAGAATATCCTGAAAGAAATTGGAGTGTGCATATATGGTAATCCGTAGAGGTGATATTTATTATGCGGATCTTCGCCCTGTGGTAGGTTCTGAACAGGGTGGTGTCCGCCCGGTACTTATTATACAAAACGATATGGGAAACAGGCACAGCCCGACAGTGATTTGTGCCGCCATTACATCACGCATGTCAAAGGCAAAGCTGCCAACGCATGTTGTAATTGATTCACGCTGCTGCAGTATCGTAAAAGATTCCGTTGTATTACTAGAGCAGCTTCGCACAATAGACAAACAGCGCCTTCGCGAAAAAGTATGTCATCTGGAAGAAGATATGATCCGCCAGATAGACGAGGCACTGCGCGTCAGTTTAGACATCACCCGTACATAGATAGAGCGGGTCTTTCAAATTATACTTGCAAGATTGAAAAATACATGATAAGATAAATTAGTTAAACAAACATATAGTTTTAAGTCACAAAGGAGCGTTAAAAATGTCAGGACATTCTAAATTTGCCAATATTAAGCATAAGAAGGAAAAGAACGATGCCGCAAAGGGAAAAGTATTTACCCGTATCGGCCGTGAAATCGCAGTTGCAGTAAAGGAAGGCGGAGCAGATCCGGCAAACAACAGCAAGCTGCGTGATGTCGTTGCAAAGGCAAAGGCAAACAACATGCCAAATGATACCATTGACCGCAGCATCAAGAAGGCAGCAGGAGATGCAAATGCTGCAAACTACGAGTCTATCACTTACGAGGGATATGGCCCAAGCGGAACTGCGATTATTGTAGAGACACTGACCGATAACCGTAACCGTACCGCATCAAATGTGCGCAACGCTTTCACAAAGGGCAGCGGAAATGTAGGAACAAATGGCTGCGTATCCTTCATGTTTGACCGCAAGGGTCAGATCATCGTAGATAAGGAAGAATATGAGGGCGATGCAGATGAGCTGATGATGACTGCTCTTGATGCAGGCGCAGAGGATTTCTCCGAGGAAGAAGACTGCTACGAGATCTACACCGATCCAGACAACTTCTCTGAGGTAAGAGAGGCACTTGAAAAAGCAGGTGTTCCGATGGCAAGCGCAGAGGTTACTATGATTCCTCAGAATTATGTTGATCTGACATCTGATAATGATGTAAAGCTTATGAACCGTATTCTTGATATGCTGGATGACGATGATGATGTACAGGAAGTATATCATAACTGGAATCAGCCGGAAGAGGAAGACGAATAAAAATAAAAGAGGCACAGCCGCAAGAAAATTGTGGCTGTGCCTTTTGTATCTGTGATTAAATTATTCAGGGTAAATAGTATTTGCCTCACTTATGTTTGCCAGCACGTTATCGAGATAGCGTTTTGCCAGATACTTTGCCATAGGCAGGTTCATATCAAGATAGTTTCCGCAAGAAATCGCATCTGCACCTGGTACCTCACCTTCAAAACTAGCCATAAAAGCATACATTTCACAAAGCAGATCAATAATGTCCATCGGCTCTAATTCACCAGCTAAGATCAGATAAAATCCAGTTCTGCATCCCATCGGTCCAAAATAAATGACGCGATCCTTCCATACAGGATGATTGCGTAAAAATGTAGCGCCAAGATGCTCAAGTGTGTGAACCTCAGCCGTGTTCATGACAGGCTCTTTGTTTGGTCTTGTCATGCGAAGATCAAATGTTGTTAATGTTTCACTTCCAACTTTGTCGCGGCGAGAAACATAAACGCCAGGAACAAGAGTAAGATGATTGACCTTAAAGCTTGCAATTTTTTCCATAATACATATATCCTTTCTAAAATTTAAAATGAATTTTGACTTATTTTTTTATCAGACAGCTGTTTGTCTGACTTTCATTGTAAAGGAAAAAAAGGATACTTGCAAGCATGAAACAAACTTCCAAACTGCTTTGTTAAAAATGTATGTGAAAATAAGGGCAAGGACACGCTATTTCGTCAAAACTGCAAAGAAAAGACAACAATATGATTAGAATTGATCAATTATTTCGGTTATGATAAGGGTAACTACCGAAAGTGTGAGAAGCTGTGAGCTTTTCAGGAAAGGGAGGATGAGATGGCAGAAATAAAGAAAGGCAGCTTTACGCTGCCGGGTGAAGCAGGTTTTGAGAGCCTGACATTAAAAATGGCAGAAAAATGGGGAGCAGACGTCATTCGTGACAGCGATGGCACGAAGCTTTCTGAAGATATTACAAAGGCAGGGTATGGTATTTACTCTACGATTTGCGTAATCCGTGCCGATAATGCATGGGCGAAAAAGAATATGGATAAACTTCAGCAAAACTTTTTAATGAGCGAGCCTGTTATGGCAGAGTCTGATACAGTAGTGATCAGCCCATTAAAGGGATATTTTACTCAGCAGTTTAAGCTTAATAAGTCAGAGGAAGCACTGGAATATTGGCAGGTTTTTGACCGCACCACAGGTGAGGAGATCAAGAGCTGGAGCTTTGATTCTGAGGCAGAAACAGTAACTATCACTGGTGCAGAACCATGGCACAGCTATACAGTAAACTTCCTTGCAGTTCGTCTTTGGGAAGAGATTTCCATGTATAATCACATCACAAATGATTGGGGTGACAAGGAACATCTGATGGCAGTTGACCCGAGATACCCAGAGACACAGGCTCATATGATAGAGTGGATGACAGAGTGGTGTGAGAAAAATCCAGATACAACAGTAGTTCGTTTTACTTCCATGTTCTACAACTTTGCATGGTTCTGGAAGGATGACAAAAACTGCAGAGATGCATTCTCTGACTGGGGTTCATATGCAATGACTACAACTCCGTTAGCGCTCAAGGAATTTGAGAAGAAGTATGGCTATGCGATGACATCTGAGGATTTTGTCAATGCAGGACTTTATACCTCCACCCATAATGTTCCGTCTAAGAAGTATAGAGCATGGATGGATTTTATCAATGAATTTGTTGTAAGCTTCGGAAAGAAGTTAATCGATATTGTTCACAGCTACGGAAAGAAAGCTTATGTTTTCTATGATGACAGCTGGATTGGTGTAGAGCCGTATTCTAAGCGTTTTAAGGAGTTTGGCTTTGATGGTCTGATCAAGTGTGTATTCAATGGATTTGAGGCACGTCTTTGCGCAGGTGTAGATGGTGTTACGCATGAACTTCGTTTCCATCCATATTTGTTCCCGACTGGTCTGACAGGTGAGCCAACATTTGCACCGGGCGGAAATCCAAAGCTGGATGCAAGTCGTTACTGGGTAAATGTGCGTCGTGCACTTCTTCGTAAGCCAGTAGACCGTATTGGTCTGGGCGGATATCTGCATCTTGTAGAGCCATTCCCGGATTTCTGTGATTACATTGCACAGGTAGCAGATGAGTTTCGTCTGTTAAAGAGCTTAAACGCATCATGTGAGCCATATACATTGCCAGGCAAGGTAGCAGTGCTTACTGCATGGGGTTCACTTCGTTCATGGATCTGCAGCGGTCATCTGCATGAGCATCCAGAGGTTGATTTGACAAATCTTCTTGATGCAATTTCAGGTCTTCCGTTTGACGTACAGTTTATGAGCTTTGATGATGTTTTAGCAAATGGTATTCCAGAGGATGTAAAGGTTATCATTAACGCAGGTGTTGCAAACAGTGCATGGAGCGGCGGAGATTATTGGAAGGAAGCTGGTGTAATCGAGGCACTGACTGCATTCGTTCACAACGGTGGAGGTTTGCTTGGCGTAAATGATCCGTCTGCTGTATGGGCAAATGGAAGCTTCTTCCAGTTAGCACCTGTCTTTGGCATCGACAAGGATCTTGGCACCAAAAAGTGTATCGGAAAGTATGTAAATCCAGTTACAGAAGGCACATTTGCGATGGAAGATACACCAAATATCGGTGAATCAATGGTAGAAAATCCAGGCATTTACTGCAAGAGCGCAAATGTAAGCGTACTGGCTGCTAATGGAAAGACACCTCTTATTACGCTGAATCAATTTGGTGCAGGTAAGGCAATGTATCTGTCATCCTTCCGCGTATCAAAGGAGTCTACACGTTTCTTAATGAGAGCACTGTTAACACTTCTTGGCAAGGAAGATAAGGTAAGAGATTATATCTGTGACAATCTGTATACTGAGTGTGCATATTATGAGGAAATTGATAAGCTGGTAGTCATCAACAACAGTGGTGACACACAGAAGACAGTAATTAAGACTGCAAAGGGTGATGTAACTGTAGAGCTTGCACCATTTGCAACAAAGATTTTATAATCAGGAGGAAAACATGAGGGTTTCATTCGACAATGAAGAAATTTTGTCTGCGATTGACCGTGTGGCAAAGAAGACGATGACCATGGATCTGACATGGGACTGGCCGTGTGGTGTAGCTTATTATGGACTGGCAGAGGCATATAAGGCAACCGGAAAAACAGAGTACATGGAATTTTTAAAGAACTGGGTAGATGAGTACATCGAGATGGGTCTGCCGTCATGGAATGTAAATACTTGCGCAATGGGTCACTGCCTGATCACTCTTTATGAGTACACAGGCGACAAGAAGTACTGGGATCTTGTTATGAGTAAGATTGATTACCTTAGAAACGATGCACTTCGCTTTGGCGATCATGTATTGCAGCACACTGTTTCAAGCAACAACGATTTCCCAGAGCAGTGCTGGGCAGATACACTTTTTATGGCAGCTTTCTTAATGCTTCGCGTTGGTTCAAAGCTTCGTATGCTTAATCCAGATGATCCGAAAGATGCAGCACTTATGGAGTATCAGCCGCAGGCAATGGACATCATCAACGATTCCTTAAATCAATATTACTGGCATATTCAGTATCTGCAGAACAAAGAGACAAGCCTGTGGTATCATGGCTACAACAACGTTCATAAAGATCACATGTCAGGTTTTTACTGGGGCCGTGCTAATGCATGGGCAGCATATACCATGTCTCAGGTAAAGAAGAATCTGTATGACTGGTATCTGTTCCCACCTTGCATGGACGTAGAGTGCTCACTTCGCGATCAGCTTGCAGCATTGAAACTCGTTCAGACAGAAAATGGTCTCTGGAGAACAATTCTCGATGATGAGGAAGCATACGAGGAAGTATCTGCATCAGCAGGTATCGCAGCAGCAATGGTAGAGATGAACAATCCTCTTCATGCAAAGTATGTTCAGAAGGCATTAAAAGGCATTTTAGATAATGTTTCCGCAGATGGAAGAGTATTGAACGTATCAGGCGGCACAGCAGTTATGAAAGACCGCGAGGGATATATGGGCGTACCGAAGGCTTGGATCCAGGGATGGGGACAAGGTCTGGCGCTGGCATTCTTTACGGCAATTTTAAACGACAGCAGAAAGCAGCAGTAATCTTTACACTATACAATATGATAATGTGACAACCAGAAACGGTATGGCCTGCGAAAGTGGGCTGTGCCATTTTTCTTTTTTGGCAACCCGGAAGTTTTACGAGCGCGGTTCGCCGATTGTTTTCAGAATGGCTTATTAAATGTGGTTACAAATCCACCAGCATCCCATATTTTATCACTTAGTTGTAATCCATGGGAAGTGGGTGCAAATGTTGACTTAATGTATTTCTCACCAGAATTAAAGAGAGTATAAATGAAAAAATAGGATGACAGAGGAATAGTTTTGTGCTATAGTAAACTCAGGGTTTGGGAAGATTTGGCGTGTTAAATGTGTACAAATTGTAAACATGCACGAAAAAGAGGACCTGTCAGAATATTCTGACAAATACCTGCAAAAATAGGCTCTGGAAACCGCATAAAACCTAGGTTTTTGAAGGGGTACCGTAGAAATGAGTCATCAGCCCGAGAGGGCATTGACACGCACAATTTTCGGTACTTTGTGTAGCCATCTGGCTTGGTAGAAATGAGTCATCAGCCCGAGAGGGCATTGACACATCAAGATCTTCATCTTTCTGAGAAGCCTTCTTTTTCGTAGAAATGAGTCATCAGCCCGAGAGGGCATTGACATTTTTGAGAGAAGATTTGGAACGCATGAGTTCACTTTTTAAATTTGATGCAATTTTGTTGCCTTTTTATATATCGAATGAAAATATCTGGATCTGGTAGATTTTTGTAAAATAGTCTTGCGGCAGGACTCGAGAGGACCTTTGATACAAAGGTATTACTCGTAGTTATTCAGCTGTGAAAATATTGACATTTTTAAGTACTATATTTATAATGAATTTGTATTAAAGATACAAAAGTACGAAAGAAAAACGTGAGACACAACTGGAGGAATAACAATGGCAGATAAAACAAATGCCAATATTGGCTTTGAAAAACAACTATGGGATGCCGCCTGTGTTCTTTGGGGACATATCCCAGCAGCAGAATATAGGAAGGTTATCATCGGATTGATTTTCCTTCGCTATATTTCAGCAGCATTTGATAAGAGACGTGAGGAACTGATAGAAGAAGGTGATGGATTTGAGGATGATCGCGATGCCTATACGATGGAAAATGTATTTTTTGTTCCAGAGGAAGCTAGATGGAGCAACATTGCGTCAAATGCACATACTCCAGAAATTGGAACAATCATTGACAATGCAATGAGAGCAATTGAAAGCGAAAATAAGACATTAAAAAATGTATTGCCGAAGAATTACGCAAGTCCAGATTTGGATAAAAGAATCTTGGGTGATGTAGTTGATATTTTCACCAACAATATTGATATGAGTGATACAGAAGCGAGTGAAGATCTTTTGGGTCGCACATACGAGTATTGTATTGCTCAGTTTGCAGAAAAGGAAGGTGTTGGTGGTGGTGAGTTCTACACGCCATCTAGCATTGTTAAGACATTGGTTTCTGTTCTGCGCCCATTTGATAATTGCCGTGTGTATGACTGTTGTTGTGGGTCTGGTGGTATGTTTGTTCAGAGTGAAAAATTTATTGAGGCACACAGCCGAAAAAGAGGAAATATTTCAGTATACGGACAGGAAGCAAATCCAGATACTTGGAAAATGGCGAAGATGAATATGGCGATTCGTGGAATTGATGCAGATCTTGGTCCATATAATGCGGACACATTTACAAACGATTTGCATCCAACACTGAAGGCAGACTTTATCCTTGCAAATCCACCATTTAATTATCATCCGTGGAATCAGGATAAGCTGCAGAATGATAAACGCTGGAAATATGGTCTTCCGCCGGCAGGAAATGCAAACTATGCATGGATTCAGCATATGATTCATCATCTTGCACCAAATGGAAAGATAGGTCTTGTATTAGCAAATGGAGCATTGTCTAGCCAGACGAGTGGTGAGGGAGAAATCCGCAAGAAAATTATCGAAGATGATTTAATTGAGGGAATTATTGCGATGCCAACTCAGCTTTTTTACAGCGTAACCATTCCTGTGACCTTATGGTTTATCACAAAGGGCAAGAAACAAAAAGGAAAAACACTTTTTATTGATGCTCGTAAAATGGGACATATGGTGGATCGAAAGCATCGTGATTTTTCAGAGGAAGATATTCAAAAACTGGCAGATACTTTTGAATCTTTCCAAAATGGAACACTTGAAGATGTAAAAGGATTCTGCAAAGTGGCTACTCTTGAAGATATTGCAGCACAAGATTATATTCTTACTCCGGGAAGATATGTAGGAATCGAAGAGCAGGAAGATGATGGAGAGCCATTTGAAGAAAAGATGACACGTTTGACTTCTGAATTGTCGGATTTATTTGCAAAGTCTCATGAGTTGGAAGATGAAATACGAAAGAAACTGGGGGCAATTGGGTATGAAATCTGAGTGGAAAATTATGAAATTATCAGATATAGCCCTTTTTAAGCCGAGAGAGAGTATCAAAAGGGGTCAGTTAGCAAAGAAGATTGCTATGGATAAGCTTCAACCCTTTAATAGAGATATTCCCGAGTTTTCGATTGAAGAATTTAAGGGAGGAACTAAATTTCGAAATGATGATACTCTAATGGCACGTATTACGCCATGTCTGGAAAATGGAAAAATTGCAAAGGTCAATATTTTAGACGAGGATGAAATTGGATTTGGTTCAACAGAATATATCGTTTTTAGGGCAATAGAAAACTTAAGTGATCCAGATTATTTATATTATTTGGTATGCAGTCCAATAGTTAGAGATGTGGCTATTAAATCTATGGTTGGTTCATCTGGCAGACAGCGTGTTCAGACGGATGTTGTTGAGAATATAGAAATTGCAGTCCCAACCTTAATTGAACAAAGAAAAATAGTGAAAGTATTGAGTTCAATTGATGATAAAATAGCAATTAATTCAAGGATAAACAAGAATTTAGCGGCTTAAAGGTCGACATTGGAGACATCAATCTCACCAGACATCAGTTTGGGTAACAGAGTATCTCTAACAGCAGAAAGTCGCATATTCTCCTTGCTGTTATTATATATAGCTTCCATCATCGGCTTAATTATCGATAATGCTGCTTCTGAATCAGCATCTGAGAGTATGTTGATAATTTCACCATCAAAGTCGCGAGTAACAATGGCATCGAAAACAGCTCCAGAAGCCTTGTGTTTCAATGCATTGACTGCTTTAAGCACATAAAAATATACAAGCAGAGGATCAACTATTTCACTTGTTAAGGCATAGCAAGATTGGTTCATCGCCATAGGGGCTCCAGCTAAACTAATCTTCCCTACAGTCCCCCGAGCTGTTACAAAAGTGGTATTTGTTGGATAAAGACGGCTGTTACAATGCTTCAAACCTAACTCTGTAATATATTTCTCCGTCTTGAAGGTATACGGCGTTCCAACATCCTTCGGTGTAAAGAAAGGAATAGAACCATCCCAGAATTCAGGATTTCCTGTTTTAGGTGTTCCGCCACCCAGAACATTTATCAATGTCGTAAATGGTTGCTGATTCGTCGATGCATCATAAAACTTGTTGAACACGGCGACTGCTTGCTGCTCTAAATTCTTGTTTAAGATAATTTTGTTTGAAAATACTAAACACTGAACGGAGGTGAAATTTGTGAATACATGTGCCATTTTAAGAAGTCAAGGGGAATATACAATATTTCAATTTAACCACGATATCATTCGCTTTCGGACATCCACGCGCTTGGAACGGTATACGAGCGTGGTAGAGTGGGATCATGGATATCTAGTTGTAATGGCGAAATATAAAAATATCGGAGAAGTAGAGGAATATATAGATCTAATTCCGATATTGGATAAATTATATTATGATGTAGAACAGTTCTTAGAACCAATTAAGGAGGTGAAGATTGAGTATGCAGCTTAATATTAAAGATATTGCAGATAAAGCAGATATGATAATTAATGGTTATGCTTTCACGAAAGACGGAGACTATATTCGAGTTTTAAATCTTGATCATT
>ERZ1673736.2436-NODE-2436-length-20437-cov-5.166225_pt1 | contig 20437 bp, 12 predicted proteins | sample MGYA00580212_ERZ1673736 | MGnify/ENA primary metagenome ERZ1673736 (study PRJEB41218, sample SAMN15661752) | gut metagenome | host: Homo sapiens | place: Canada: London | collected 2015-08-20/2019-03-30 | study: EMG produced TPA metagenomics assembly of...
GTGGATGGAAATAAAATAAGATATGGTAATCATCCTACCACAGATAGCAGATTTGCTGCATACTTAAGGAAATATATAAAGCAGTATGGCCAACCGGATGAAGGTGAGGTGATATATCAAGTGAATGGGTATATTATTGATGATGTCTGGGAGGACATTATTGCTCTTGATCCTAAAAACCTTTCGGAAAGGACGAAATTTTCTGGTGGCCAAAAACCAGAGGCGTTACTGCAGAGGATTATTGGATCCGTTACCGATCCTGGTGATATTGTCCTAGATTATCACCTTGGTTCCGGAACGACTGCCGCCGTAGCACACAAGATGGGGCGCCAGTACATTGGTATTGAACAGATGCATTACATTGAAGATATTTCCATAAAGCGCCTTAAGGACGTTATTGGCGGCCATAAGGGCGGCATATCGAAATCCGTTAATTGGACCGGTGGCGGCTCATTCGTTTATTGCAATATCAAGAATGACGCAAATAAATTCCGTGAGCGCATAAAAATGAGCAACGGAGACAATATGTCGGAGTTGCTCGATGAAGTTCTTCATTCATCATTCTTATCCTATCGCGTAGATCCGAAGAAAGTTAATGCGGATGAGTTCGAAAAATTATCATTAGCGGATAAAAAGCATATCCTTCTTGATCTCATAGATAACAACACGCTCTACTTGAATTATTCCGAGATTGAAGATAAAACCTACAATATTTCTGAAGCAGACAAAAAACATAACAAAGAATTCTACGGAGCATAAAAATGACTCCAGATAAACCACTATACGAGAAATATAACATGGTGACGGCATCGGGAATATCTTTCCCGTCGACGCCTAAGCATATTCGTGAGAACCTCTCCCATAAATTACGTCCATACCAAGAACAAGCCATTGGCAGATGGATGCACTATATAGATAATGATTCGGTAAACAAAAAAGTTCCAATTCAGTTGTTATTTAATATGGCAACTGGTTCTGGTAAGACTTTAATTATGGCGAGCCTTATACTTGATCTGTATAAGCGAGGCTATCGGAATTTTATCTACTTTGTAAACAGCAAGAATATCATCGAGAAGACGCGAGATAACTTCTCCAATCCCGGAAGTAGCAAATATTTGTTTTCGAATAATATTCAAATTGATGGCGAGAAAGTTGAGATTTGCGAGGTTGAGAATTTTTCTGAGACAGATAATAATGCAATTAATATTATTTTCACGACCATTCAAGGATTACATACAGATCTGAATATTCCTCGCGAAAATAAGCTTTCATATGAAGAGTTCGATAATAAGAAAATTGTATTAATCGGCGATGAAGCGCATCATAATAATTCCTCTACGCTTCTGTCAAAAGATGATTTAGAAGATAACCGTAGTTGGGAGTCGACTATTTCTAATATTATGGATATTGCGAAAGATCCCATCCTCCTTGAATTTACAGCAACAATTGATTTAGAAGATCCAAATATTTACTATAAATATTTCGACCGTATTATCTACAGATATGACCTAAAAAACTTTCGTCAAGATGGCTACAGCAAGGATGTCTTCATCTACGATGTCGACTCTGATCTTAGGAGCCGTATGCTTCAAGCGATTATTATTTCGCAATACCGAAAGAAAGTTGCTCTCAGGCATGGTATTTGGCTAAAGCCAGTTGTTTTATTTAAATCGAAAACCATCGCAGAAAACAAAGCTAATTTTCGAATGTTTAGGGAACTAATAACTTCTTTGTCAGTAAATGACTTAATAGAGCAGAAATCCGGTGCTTCAAATATATTGGCAGACGCTTTTAAAAAGATTAACCTAGAATTGACTGATATTGTTGAGGAATTAAAGAACGATTTTATGTCGGAACGGCTACTCCTCATAGATGGCAATAATATTGATTCAGACAAGCAGATTAGGCTGAATTCTCTCGAAGATAAGGACAATGAAATTCGTGCAATTTTCGCCGTAGATATGCTAAATGAGGGATGGGATGTCTTAAATCTTTTTGATATCGTTCGGTTATATGATACTCGCGATGCAAGGAATGGCGCTCCGGGAAAGACAACGATTAGAGAAGCGCAGCTTATTGGTCGTGGAGCACGCTACTATCCATTCGTAGTAGATAACCCTGAGCAGAAATATGTCCGGAAGTTCGACAACAACGAAAATGAAGAACTTCGGCTCATAGAGCAACTTCATTATCACTCGGCAAGTAATCCAAAATATATTCAAGAAATTCGACAAGCATTAGTCACGTCTGGATTAATGGATGAGAATTACGTCGAAAGGACATTAGAATTAAAAGAATCCTTTAAGAAGACGCGAACCTATACCGATGGCGTTGTGTATATAAATGAGCGCGTATCGCGAACCGAAGCATCTATTAAAGATATTCGCAAGGCTACTCTATATGGTTTTGATTTTCCGAAGATTGTCGAAATATCTCTTCCTACAAACATTGGGCATATAACGTCGGTTTTTGATGAAGTCCAAAATGAGCATTATAGTGCAGACGAGATAGTAAATCTTGAATTTGATTTTGGTAGATTAATCCCGGCTAATATACTCCGCCATGCTATCGCAAAGAATAAGGCGTTTCGATTCAACCGGATATCTAAAAAGATATTCGCTTTAAATAGTATTGAAGAGTTTATGACTATGGTTGGCAAAGTAAAAATAATTGTCACGGGCTCAAAAAATACCAAGAATAGCCTAACTTCTCGACAAAAGCTATATATAGCTGAATATGTTCTTTCAGTCATAGAAGCTCAAATTGACCAGAATGACGAACGATATATAGGAACCGAGCAGTTTATTGCTAAACCGATATCGCAGCTGTTCAAAGATTCAATAAGACGTAAGTATCATACCGTAGATGCTGGAAGTGATAAGGAATATGGCATACCTCAATTCATTGCGCAAAATCCAAAATACAGGTTAAATCTTGCACAAAAAGACTGGTACGCATATAAGGAAAATTACGGAACTAGCGAAGAAAAATCACTTGTTGTAACACTAGATAGCATGATAGAGAATCTTTCTGAAAAATGGAGCGACATCTATCTCTTGCGCAACGAAAAGGCTGTTACGATATATTCATTTGACGACGGACGAGCATTTGAGCCGGACTTCTTGCTATTTGCTAATGACAGGAAAACTGGAAATGTATCGTGGCAAATATTTATCGAGCCAAAGGGTGGCCAACTCCTCGAAAGAGATAAATGGAAAGAGGATTTTTTGCTTGAGATTACCGAAAAAAGCGACTCCCATATTTTCTTTGAGAATGAAGATACAAGAATTATTGGCATGCCTTTCTATAACGAAGAAAAAAGAGCGGAATTTATTGCGAGATTAGAGAATATTCAATAAGCTAAAGTAACGATACAAGAAGCTCCGCTAATCCGACACTACGGGAATAATGCCATTCATGAAATAAAATGCAGACAATGTCCATGCGAGTAAAATACCGCCGAGTTTAACTCGGCGGTTTAAAAATTATCTTGCATTTATTCCATTCACGAAAGCTAAATAGCAGGCGAAGTCTCCGATGGCTTTGCGGTTATATGGATTATCCTCTTCATAGCCAAGTTCGTCACGCCATGCGGCGGCTTTGCCTTGCTGTTTTAAATAGCGCGCCAGCATATTAAAATGCGTGATCACGGAGTTGTGGCAGGAAGTTCTGCCGGAGTCTTGCTCATTTTTCTCTTCGCGGCTAAGCAGTAGCCAATTTGCTCGGATTATAGCATAGCGAGTTGCAACCTTCATTAACTCATCATATAACTCCAGCGCTTCCACATCTGCGCCAATCTCGGCGAGCATTTCCGCATGGATCGTTTGCATTTTTTCAAATGTAATCGCTTTTGGCTGCTTTAAATATTCTTCATAAGTACAAACCATAATAACCCCACCTTTCCTTTTTAGAAGTATAGCTTACGGCATATTGGGCAGGAAGTCCAGTGGATTCTTAATTAATATTTTGGCAGAATCAGCCGCTTTTCTACCACCTCGGCTACCAACTGCAGGGTGTTCTGGTAGCCTGTTTTCTGTAAAATGTTCTTGATGTGATACTTGACGGTATTTTGCGTAATATCCAGATCTGCCGCGATTTCTTCGTATTTCCTGCCTTGTGCAAGCTCCCGGATAATATCAAATTCCCGATTGGTAAACTCAGTGCTGTTGCTGTACCCGATACGAATCATTGGCGCGTCCTCGGGGTAAATGTATTCGCCGTTCATCACCCGGCTGCAGACCCTCCACTAAGGCAATGCTCGAGCAAGCCATTGCTCCAAATCTTCTATAGACATTTCTTCGATGATATATTTGTTTCTTGCAAAGATTGACCCGTCTTTATATAAATACGCGGTGTCACGGTTGCCGTTAAAGCTTAACCGAACATACTCTTGCGAACCAGAAGCCGCCTCTTGAAGAAGATGATAATACTCTTGCACTTCGGAAAAACATTCCATTCGTGCTTTATTTCGTCTCTTCTCGTTCCCCAGAGAGCCAATAAAACCGCTTTTGACATCATAACGCTTTTCAAAACGGCAGCCACAAGGAGTATGATGTATGCTTCCGTCTGCCCAGCGAAATTTTCCGGAAGCACAGTAATCGAACTGAGCTTTTTTGCAAGAGTTGTTAATGTTTACTATGTCAATGTCATCTATCGTTGGAACAGGGGGTGTTACCCACTTGTCATCACTGATTAGTGAGATCGCTTCCTCAAATAACCGCTGCTGCTCCAAAGTGATCTGCAAGGCCAGAGATTTCTCATAGTCAAGCAGATACCCTTCACTATTTGAATTATGTTTGTGCATTTCAATCAAATACGGCGTTTTATTCATGACATCTCTGTAGTAATCATTCCTATTCTTTCGTTCCTGTTCGTCAGACTTCAATTTATTATAATGTTCTGTTAAATTTCCCATTTTTATCCTCCTTAATACTTCGGTAAAATCAACCGTTTTTCTACCACCTCGGCTACCAACTGCAGGGTGTTCTGGTAGCCTGTTTTCTGTAAAATGTTCTTGATGTGATACTTGACGGTATTTTGCGTAATATCCAGATCTGCCGCGATTTCTTCGTATTTCCTGCCTTGTGCAAGCTCCCGGATAATATCAAATTCCCGATTGGTAAACTCAGTGCTGTTGCTGTACCCGATACGAATCATCGGTGTGCCCTCGGGGTAAACATATTCGCCATTCATCACCCGGTCACAAACCTCCAGCAAAGTGGTACTGCCATATTCCTTGTACCAAAAGCCGTTACAGCCGCAAGCTTTTGCCTTTTGGATAAAGGAATGTTCCGGCATGGAGGTCATAATAATAATTTTAATTTTAGGGTTGTACTGTTTGATTTTTGACGCAGCTTTGAGACCGGATTCTTCATCAGCCGTACAGACATCCATCAGGATTAAATCGACACACCCGCGCAGACAGGCAATTTCTGCATTCGCTGCATTTTCTATGGAGGCGTACAGGACATATCTTTCTGATTTGGCAATCTGACTTTCAATGGCGTCCCGGGTAATCCTGGAATCTTCTACTACTAAAACCTGTATCATTTTCGTCCTCCTTTCTGAGCTTCGTCAAAATCAAAGGGAATATCCACAAGCAGGGAAACACTGTTGTCGCAGAGTACCTTCAGGGTAGCTCCTTCCTGCTCCAGCCGCTGACGCAATGCGCTGAGGCCATTGCCCTCGGTAATACTTGAAACAGATACGCCGCCGTTGTCGGATATCTCTATATGATAACTTTTCTCGTCCTGCTCGATTTTTACCGTCAGTTCCGTAGCATCCGCATGGCGTACCGCATTGGTGAGTGCCTCTCGAACGGCGGCATATAGTAATTGCAATGCCTTGCGGCTTTTGGGCTGTTCTCCAAGGAAGGTAACCTTACAGCCAATCAGCTCCGCAACCTGCATCAGTTCAGACTGCAGAGAGGAATCGGGAACCGTCCACACGGTAGAAATATTGGAAAAATCCTGAATGGTACTGTTCCAGCTTTTCCGCAGTGTGTCGGCATTCTCAGCCAGACGGTCTTCCGTAATCGCCTTAGTGGTGGCCAGCAAACAATGCCCCAGCTCATCATGGATATGCATTTTCGCGGCAAGAATCTCTTTATTCAAATTGACTTCCACGATGCTTTCCAGCAAGGCTTTCTGCCGCTTTTGCATCTCCTGCAGTCGAATGGTATTCTCGTACAGTTCTTCGCTGAGCCGGTAGAGCCCGGTAATTTCCGCCGCCTCAATCTGAACGGTATTGGGATCAAGAAATCTCAGTTCAAAATGCCAGACCGAGCTGTCGGAGAAGCAGAAGAACAACTGTTGGTGGGTGTTCCCGTTTCCATTGTCCGGCTCTTTCGGTAGCCAGGATTGGGTCAGCTTTTCCGCCTTGCCGTTACTGGAAAAGCTTGCGAGTTCATCCCACGCTACCTTTGCGTTCAGAATCGTGTGTCCGGTCAGTTCCAATACCAGCTTGTTCATCTTCTCATTGACGAGAATGACCCGGCCATCCAGCGCGGAAAAACAGATTCCGCCGGGATAAGAGTCGATTGCCTTTTTGATCATTTTCGCCGATGGTTTCTTTTTCATGACTGCACCCCCTCTCCCTCCTGCAAGAGCAGAAGCCGATAGCCTGTCGGAACCTTTACTGCCTGAAGACGATATCCTCCCTCTAAAAAGCGAGGAACAAACTCGCGATCTGTACCGGTAATCTCAAAGCAAACCTTGTCGCTGATTTGGATTACCACAGAAGACAAACGAAAATCTGCCTTCTCTAAAATCTCTTCCAAAGTTTTCATAATGAGGAGAATCAACTCCGGTTCCAAATTCGACGTGGGGCAAAAATCCAAGCTTGTCTGAATCCCAAGATTCTTCATACCTTTCGCCATATCCTGTAAGCTGATTGCTAAATCACCCATCGGAATCATCTGCTGTTCCTGATAAGTGAGCTGTAGGTTGCAGAAGCGTTTGATATAGGTGCCGATGAGGCAGATGCGGTTCCAGTCATCCGCCGTAAGGGATTCTTTCGATAAAAGCGTTGTCAGCGAAGCAAGCTGCCCGGTCACCTCCGCGGACAGACTGTCGTAAATATCATTGCGTGCCTGAATACTTGTCTCATCCGATTGAATGCGGATTTCCTGCGCCAGAAGATCTCTCTTTTCTTCCAATTCTGCATTTAGACTCTGAAGCTCTCGTAAAGCCTGATTGATCTGCGAGAGATCGGTTTGCCAGACCATATACCCGCCCGGGATTTGGTGCAGGTTCATGGTAATATCTTCCGTAGCAGAAAAATGCTGATTTTGCTTTAGAGCTTCCAGCATAGCAGGCGTGATTTCCGCCGCATTTTCCGATACTGCAATCCGCTCATCGTTCGATGAAAGAATTTGCATTGCCACCGTAGACCGCCGGAATACTTCCTCGTACTGCGTGTTGACGGGAATCAGCCCCGTCAAAATATAGAGCTGCCAACAAAGCACGATGATGAAAATCAATCCCGCCGAATATTCCACAAGCTCAAACCGCACCACGTAGGCCGTAGCAGCATAAGGAATACTAAATAGAAACAGTAGGATCGGCTCGTAGAAGGGAATCAACTTTCGGTAAAGCGGGTCTGACTTTGTCGTATCATTTCGCTGATAAATCACATATACCTGATGCCCGATCATCCACAATCCCCACAGATAGATGATATATGTGCCGATGTATGGATGAAAATACAAATTTGGCTGGGGTTCCTCCGGCACAATGTAATAGAAAAAGTGATGCAAATCGTTGGTTAGTGCCAGCATGCTCAGAAAACATGCCGGGATTAGGAGCAGATACCACTTTTTGCTGATCTGGTAATCCTCCGGCTTGCCGAGATAGAATGCGCTGTAAAACCCGAACAGTGGTATGAAGACAGCCGCGATATTGATAAAGTATCCGGTAAAGCGCATCCATGGAATATTGACATAGAGGAAAGCATCCTGAACGAAGCGGACCGTTAAATACAGGATACTGACGATATTTTGGGCAGTCAGGTGGTTGCGCATGGTTTTCTGTGTGATTTTCGTCGTAATTGTATGCTGCCAGCTAAAAAGCAGGAACATATAAACCGCCCAGACAAGATATGGACGCAGAAAATCCTCCGGTAAGTATCGCATACTGAGTTGCCGGTATGCGGAGACTACAAACAGTAGCACTGCCGCTGCAAAAAGCCGGACAATGGATTTTTTACGCTCGCTCATTTTATCCCCCCTTAGAAAAATGATTCTAACCAATCTGCGCAGTTAGATAACGATAAGAATATTATAGCATGAAAGGTCAAATCCGCCCTACACAAAAGGGTAGTTTCTTGGAATAGGAGTAACGAATAAAAAATCATGCCCACAATCGCGGGACATAGGAAATATCCTTTCGCTTGTGGGCATGTTATCATTGATTAATGATTAGATTTTGTTTTTTCGTCTTACAAAATAAGTACAGCTTAATCCAGCCGCAGATACGAGCATAACGATTATCCACAAAGCAATGTTCGCTGAATCTCCGGTCTTTGGTGATGTTGTATCCGTGTTCGGATTTGCAGAATCGCCAGGCGTAGATGGCGTTGTGCCGGAAGTCAATTTAGGGATGCTTTCCGTTCTTGTCGCGCCACAGGTCTTACAGGTATACGTTTTGATACCTTCCGCATCTTTGGCGGCTTCCTTTGTGACTTTTCCTTCATCCCAAACGTGAGCTTCTTTCTGGACATGTCCGCAGGAGCAGGTACGCTGGTGATTGCTGCCATCCTTGCAGTCTGTCCATCCGCCATAAGAATGTGTATGAGGCTTGTACCCGAGCATAACAGGAGAGGTGCCTGTCAGGCGGAAGGAGATGCCGTTCGCGCTCTCTGTTACTTCAGGGGTCTCCACTTCGCCGGCCTTGTGTCCGTTCACATCTTCATCAAACATATGGACAACGGTAAAATCATATTCCGTGCCATTGGTTCCCTCCGGATAAGGAAGTGTTACCTCAATGCCTTCTGCCGGGAAGTTCTCGGCAGTGACCGGAATCCAGGTTTCACCGCCATCCTCACTGGTTACAAACTCAATATCGTACAGTACGGTATTATCCGCCGAATACCCTTCGTTGGAAAGGATGGTTTCCGTCAGCTTGCTTTCGATCTTTTCAACGGTATCGTATTCCGTATTGCTCAGATCACCGGTCACTTCGCTGAGACCTTCGGTAATGTTGACTTTGTTCTCTGCTTGTTCAGATACTTTAAAGCTTTCAGTATACAAGGAATCGACATCATCAAATGAGTAAATCTCTATTTCATTTGTTTCTTCATCATAAAAACATGAATATGAACGTCCGTCCGGTGTCCATTTAATTCCTTCCCCGTCATATAAATAAGTTTGTGTGCCACCTTCTGTATATGTGACTTTGAATTCTAATCCCTTTAAAGTTGCGGCAGATCCGTTTTCCTGTATATCTTTGATGACGCTGTCAGGAACCGACAAAAGCTCCATGTTTTTTATGCGCTTTATTTTCACAAGTTCAAAACGAGCATTGTCTGAGGCTGGCTGTACATAAAACGAAATGGGATCGCTGTCTGTTGTATAGTAGGTAGGATGGTTTCCGAGAATTGAGCCTTTAACTTGTCCGGAGGCATTCTCTACCCAAAGTCTGTATCCAATGTAATTGCCTGTCTGGTCTTTTGGCGGCTGATACAGATAATATAAATATTGTCCGGCCTGATCGGATATGTTGTAAACGGTGTCTAATTCAATCTTCGCAGGCTCCACTTCCTGAGGCGTACCAATTGAGAAATTATAAGTGGCAGTGATTACCGGATTGCCATTCGCGTCCTCGCCTACCGTAACATCCATAGAATCGCGTTGGCCATTTACGGTTACATAAACGTTGTTTGTTCCGGACAGTACATAATAATAGTCCCCAGAATAAGAAGCAAAAGATTGGAACGTCATTTTCATCGTGTATCGACTATTATTCTGGAACGTATCCGTATCCGCCATTTTTTCGCCTGTACTGTCGTAAAATTCCTGAGTGACTTTGACAACATCAAGAATAGTACCGTCGTCCCACGTTGGTTCCGCCTTAACAGCCAACCAATCATAAGCCGGAGTATCGACCAGTTTATCAAGCGAAGGGAGCTGAACGATTAAATCGTTCTCGATAACCTCCTTTTCCGCATCTGGCCCTGATGCCGCTAGGGCTACTGTTGGGAGCATCGTGAATATCATGCATAATGCAAGTAAGAGTGCTCCCCATTTTTTTAGTTTCATTAAAAATTCCTCCTTTTCGCACATATAAGATAAAAGCCTATTAAAGCTACTTCATAGTAACACTCTCAAAAGGAAAGCGCCACACACAATCAGGTAGTTTTTTGAAAAAAATAAAAATATGTCCGCATTGTTCTTTTTTCTGATGTAATCATCCACGAATCCGATCCGCTGACATAGCAATAAAAGCAAGAAACCTCTCCAAGAGAAATCCTCGACGCCCGCAGCAGTGACGAGGATTTTTATGTATGACGGGTACGCCGTCAATCTGTGATGAAAATCCACAAGGGGCGCAGTTGCCGGTGAACTTCCATAGCGACCCACAAGGTTCACATCGTGAGGTTTGGGCGAGAATATCTACTTCGTAGCAGAAACTAAGGACTCAATGCCTTCGATGCAGCTCCGTTTAGTAGAAGAATCCAAGATTCACTGCGCTCGTGAGCATTTCAAGGCAATTAGCTCTGAAAACGTAGTTTACGATGTCGTAGACAGCTATGACGCATTACTTAATAAGGTAATGAAGTAGTAATAACAATATGGACTCGCTATTTTATGGCGAGCCCCCTATCTTAAATAGACTATACTTCAGAATGGGATGAATATTGTCATCGAAGATATCGTATTACTCATAATCCCATCTCGTCCGATTGGTTGATATATTGTTTCTCCTCAAGCATTTATATATAGTTCCATCGCATACTCCGAACATCTTAGCAATTTGCTTAACGGACTTCCGCTCTTCAGTATATAGCCGGATGACTTCTTCGGTCTTATACTTCCGCCCTTCGACGTGGCCAGAAACATCAATTCCCATTCTTTTTAGATTGTTGCTGATGGTGTATCTATGGCACCCAAATTCCTGAGCTAGGTCATATGTGGATACTCCGGCAAGATATTTCTGAGCTATTAGTTCGAGTTCTTCGTCCGATAAATGTTTTTGTTGCTGTTTTATCTCAGTTTTGATATTATATGCAGTAGCGAAATCTGCAGACTCAGAACTATCAATAACAGGGGTCGGCAGGGCGTATTTGACTTTTTCTAGGATTATCTTATAATTCTTCGAGTTGATTTCCGATAGTCCCACTTAAAAAAGCGCCGCAGCTGCGGTGCTTTTTTATTTGTTTAGATACAATTCAAATGCGATATCGGCTCTTTCAAACGGAAATTTTTCTTTATCAACGGGAATTTCGGTGAATCCAAATTTGCGGTACAGGTGTACGGCATGTGTACACCTTCTGTTAGATACAATGATAATTTTTTCTAAATCCAGTTCTTTTGCGTAATCAATGCAGGCTTTCAGGCAGGCGCTGCCGGCGCCCGTTCCGGTGTACATTCCTCTTGCTGCAAATTTCATAATCTCCCAGTCGCCGTCTTCCCGCGGCGCGATCATGCAGCATGCCATTGCCTGTCCGGCGTCATCTAATGCGAAGAAAATCTGACCGCCTTTTTCAATACAGGGTTCTATGTTTCCCATCTCCCGTAAATCCTCGTCTTCAAGAGCAAACATATCCTCAATCCATGCTTTGTTCATTTCGATAAAATCTTCTTTGTATTTGGAATCATATGGTACGATTTTCATTCTTATCAATCCCTGCCTTTCTTTTTGCTCAGTAAATTTATAATTGTATCGATTGCATTGATTAAGCATTGTTCATCCTCGTCAGACAGATTCTGAAGGATAGTCTCTATATCTCTGTTAGATGTGTTTATAAAGTCTTCAGCTCTTTTCTTCCCGGCTTCTGTTAAATACAGCGAATAGGAGCGTCCGTCCGTACCGGAAGGTTTCCGGAGAATGTACCCCTTTTTTTCATGGGCTTTGATAATACGGCTTAAATAACTTTTATCAATATTCATAATCTGAGCAATGTGGGCTGCATTACAGCCCTCGTTTTCATATATTTCAAAGAAAACACGTGCTTCTGTTATGGAATACTCTGAACCAAGGTAATGATTTCCAAGCAAATTCATGGAAGGCATATAAAACCGGTTAAAAGCTCTTACTTTTTCTACACTTTCCATATGGCTCATAATCCAATTTTCTCCTTTTCTATTTTAGTGGACTTGTTCAACTAAATATACAATATATCAAATGGTGGAATTTGTCAACTAAAAAAGGAAAATAAAAAAATACGGAAATTCGCAAATTAAAGCTTGACAATATACGAATTTCCGTGTAGTGTATAGTTAAGAGTTGCGGAAAACAGTAAAGAAACATTTGTTCTGTGCATACGATAACATGCTATGGAAGGGTTGTCAAGTGTGGCTTTGTCTTCAACGGCCGTGAGGATAACAAAACTGTAATATCTACGTAATTCCACAACAAAAACTTCCGGAAGAATTGTGAAAATATTAACGAGGGACGTAGTACTTTTACACTTTACTACGTCCCCAATTAAAAAAGAAAGGATGAATACGATAATGAATGAAATAAAGAAAGCAGCAGAATCAAAGATTCTTGCGGAACAGAAAGAGAAAAGAGACAGGAATACGAAATATTTCCTGACAGAAAATCATGGTGGAATTGCCGCAGTCTATCCGTACCCGGTTCACTATGAGGAAAATGGAGAGTGGAAAGAGATAGATAACTCGCTCAGGGAAGAAAATACGGGAGAAGAAGGTTATGAAAATAAAGCGGCTTGTGTGAAAGTAAAGTTTGCAAAGCATGGGGATTCCCCTAAAATGGTTACTTTGAAGAAAGGAAGCCATAAGCTTTCCTGGGGATTGGAGAATGTGCAGGCAGATGAAAAAGAAAAGAAAAAGAAAACAGTCTTCCGCATTTATGAAAGACAGAATGAATCCGCAGACATCGCCGGAGAGATACCGGAAGCAGAAGAAAGGATTAATGCTTCTGCATGGAACCGGAAGCAGATGCATCTGGCAGGGACGGTAAGCGGTGGTATCTATGAAAATATCCGTGAAGGTGTGGATCTGGAATACCTGATTCAGGGAGAGACGGTGAAAGAAAATGTAATCCTGAAAGAGGCGTCGGCGGCAGAAGAACCGTTACGGTTCTGCTTAAACCATAAAGGACTTACGCTATCCAAAGAGGAAAACGGAGAATTAATCTTCCGTGCTGCAAAAAAGGGTGAAGATGAGGAAATCTTCCGTCTGAAGGCACCGTGTATGTATGATGCGGCGGGAAGTTACAGCGCAGCCGTATCTTATGAGATGGAAACGGTGAAGGAAGGAGAAACCATCCTTACTATCCGGGTAGATCAGGAATGGCTGAAGGCAAAGGAGCGCCAATATCCGGTTGTGATTGATCCGAATGTGGAGACAATACGGCAGACGGCAAATATCAGGGACACTTTTGTAAGAGAAAAGTATCCCAACAGCAGTGTTACCGGCGGCTATGGTTCCTTTGTAGTGGGGAATAACGCTGAGTATGGCAGATGCCGTTCCTTTATTGTGCTAAATACACTTCCGCAGATTCCGGCAGGAGCGATTATTTACGATGCAAAACTGTGTATGTACCAGTATCAGTTTTTCCCGGGAACAGTAAATAGTTTTTATGTAAATGCGCATGAAGTAACCGGCAGCTGGAGTGATAATTCTGCTACGTGGAATAATCAGCCGTCTTATGACAGCAGAGTGCTGGATAGGGCAGAGGTGAAAAGCGTGGTAAGTGGGGGCGTGACCTATGCTGCGCCGAAAACCTTTAATATCACAAAGCAGGTACGCAAGTGGTATAAGGGAAATAATTTAGGAATCTGTCTTAAAATGCATGATGAGAGTGTTAGTGCAGCTGCAGGATTTGTTGCGAGCGACCATCCGGTAAGCGGCGGTATTACAACAGACATGTATCCATTCTGTATGTTTTATTACCGTGATGCAAAAGGGCTGGAGGATTATTATAGCTATCATGAGCAGAGGGTAGGAAGAGCCGGAACCTGTTATGTCAATGATTTTAATGGAAATCTGGTAGTGGTACATCCGGATACAGTCACAAGCGGGAATCGGTTCCCGGTCAGTCTGTCCCATGTGTATAATGCAGCGGACAGAGAGAAAAAGGAAGCGAATGGCAGATATAGCCGATATGGATGCGGTTGGAGACTGAGTGCCCAGAAAGAATTACGTGCGTCCGGGATTGCAGATTATCCTTACGTATATACGGATGAAGATGGAACAAACCATTATTTCTACAGAGACAGGGAAGATAGCAGCAGGTTAAAAGATGAAGACGGATTGGGCCTTATCATTACACAGGAATCTTCTTCGGATGAGACTGCTTACAGGAAAGTGGAGACAAAAGGAAAGGTACAGATGATATTCCGAAAAGACGGTTACCTCAGCAAAGAAATTGACCCAAATGGTAATACAATTGAATATCTCTATGAAAGCGATAAGTATGGCAGTTATCTGTCCAGAATTAAGGATCCGTCCGGGGCATATCTGAAGCTTTTTTATAATACAGACGGAAAGCTCTATATGCTCAAAGATGAAATTAACCGGATAACAAACTTTTTTTATGAAGGAGATGATTTAAAGTCCATTACTTATCCGGATGGAAAGGAAAGCCGCTATGGATATGGAGTGAGTGATTATACACATCTTCTCATGTATGTAAAGGCACCGGAACTTTATGAGATGTATTATGGTTATGTGGATGATGGAGGTACAAAGCGTGTAAAGCAAATGACCGAACATGTGGGGAGCCAGATGGGGAAAGAAGTGAATGTTACCTATTGTGACGGCAATGTGACTATCTTTGAAGAGCCGGGACTGGATGGAAATATTAATAAGAAAGAAGATAACCGGTACTATACCTATCAGTTTGATACCAGCGGACGTCCGGTGTGTGTCTATGACCAGGATGGAAAAGGAACAAGTTATGGTTATTATACTGAAGGAAAGAAAAATAACCGATTAAGCAGAGCGGGATCCACGGCGAGAACCATTCAGAACCATCTGCTGAATACTCGTTTCGAAGATGGCTGGAATCATTGGGAAAAATATCCGGCAAACAGCAGCCGGGTTCAGATTGTTTTAGGAACGGGCTATATTGGAAAGAAATCGGCAAGAGTGATAAGAAACAGCGTTGCTTATGATGAAACAGGTGTACAGCAGATTGTGGAGGTAAGTCCCGGTAAGTATACGGTCTCTGCTTATTATAAAGTAACGTCCATTTCTCAGGGTGAAGTATATATTACGGTTAATGGACTCAAAGACAGTGGAGCGGAAACATTTCTGGGAGTCTCGGCAGTCATAAAAGAACCTACGGACAGCAGCATTGATGATGGATGGCAGAGAAGAAGTGTGAGCTTTACGGTGCCTTCTGAATGTAAGAGAATCCGTATCCGCAGTATTTTGTCTCATGGAACAGGAACCTGTTATATGACCTGTTTCCAACTGGAAGAAGGAGAAATAGCGAATAAGTTCAATCTCATGGAAAATGGAAGCTTTGAGCGGCTGGAAAGTGGGTCTGCCACCATACCTGCCAGTTTCACAGGTATTCTTACCAATTCTGCATTGTATGCAGACGGTGTGAACAGCTCGGAGCGAAAATATGGAAGCAGCGCCCTGCGTATTTATGGCGAACCGGGGAAACGGAAAGGTTTCTGGAAACGAATTCCGATAGAAGGCTCGGCAAAGGATGTATTTTCCATTAGCGGATGGGCAAAAGGAAAAGGAATTCCGGGCAAAGAATTTGGCATGGTGATAGGGATTGAGTATGAAGACAAAGATGCGAATGGGCAGTATAAAACGAAGTATGAGAGCATTCCGTTCAATCCTCATGTAGAAGACTGGCAGTTTGTGAACCAGACCATCAGTGCAGATGCCGGGGATGGAAATACATCCAGGAAATATCGTGCCATCTTGTTCCATATCTTCTATGGAAATCAGGCAAATGACGCTTATTTTGATGGGATTCAGATTATCCGGGATGATGGAAAGAGCTATGTATACGATGAAGAGGGCAATTTGATTTCTGCAAGGACAGCGGCAGCAAATGCCAGCTTCTCCTACGATAAAAACAAAAATCTTACCAGAATGTCAGACATTACAGGAACCGCTTTTGAGTACGGATATGATGAGAAACAGAACCTGAAGCGGGCGGCAAGCTCCGAGCAGGTGATATATCAGTTCCAATATGACACTTATGGTAATCCGGTTCAGACTACCGCTTATGGAGAGAGACGCAGGCGAGCTTTGGTTGTGGGCAGGTGTTATTATATTCGGGAAAAAGTGTCGGGAAAATATCTGGAGGTGCCGGGAAGCAGCACATCAGCGGGAACTGCGGTACAATTAAATGCTTTCCAGGGAAGTACAAACCAGAAGTGGAAAGCAGAAGATGCAGGCGCCGGGTATTTGCGGTTTCTTCCGCTGCATGATCCGACGAAAGCGCTGAATGTGCAAAATGGCAGCAATAGTGATAATACAAAGGTAGATATTGCAGTTTATGATAGCGAAAAAGATGCGCAGAAATTCAAATTGATTTCTCAGTGGAAGGGAGATTATCAGATTGCGGCGAAATGCAGTAAGGATAAAAGAGTTCTGACGAATGCGGCGAACAGTACCGCAGATGGCGCGCTTGTTACAATCTGGGGAGCGAATGACAGTTATGACCGCCAGAAATGGTGTTTGGAACCGGCAGATCTGGCGACGGTTTCAGACGAACCGGAGGATGGAAGCATCTTTGCAATCCGTGCAAGGCACAGTGGACAGTATCTGGACGTGCCGGGAGGATATTCCACTTCAGGAACGGTACTCCAGCAGTATTATTATAACGGTACGGATGGACAGAGCTTCCGGCTGCAGAAAGCAGATAGCAATGGTAATTATTATCTCAGACCAATATGCGCCCCGGCCATGGCTCTTACAAGAATTGCAAACGACGCGCAGATTAACCGCGCGGCAATCATCCTGCGGCCCTTCTCAAGTGGGAATACAGCTCAGAAATTCCAGTTTAAAAAGGTGGGGACAGATTATGCCATCTGGAATGAAGCTTCCAATGAAGGACTGGGAATTATGGGAAATTCCTGGGGAAGCGGAGCAAGGATTGTGACTGACGGAAGCCAGGCGATTTCCAATTATTCGCCAAACAAGAGATTTGTGCTGGAAAACCGTGGAAAGCAGATCAGAGCTTCCATGGCACATACAAGCAACGGAAAGCAGGTGGCTTCTGTAACAGATAACAGAGGATATACTACTACGAATACCTATGATTCCAGTCAGCGCTTGTTGACGAAAACAACGGATGCAAAGGGGAATGTAACGAATTATGCTTATGATTCCGATACAGACCAGTTGAGGCAGGCAAGCGCCGCCGTAGATGGAAAAACGACCAGCAATACGTATACGTATGATAAAGGGGATCGTTTAAGCAGTATTGGCCATAATGGATTTTCCTATAATTTTGAATATGATGTCTTTGGCAATCCGACGAAGGTGAAGGTAGGAAATACGGCGCTGGAAAGCTATACCTATCTGCCTTATAACGGTCCTCGGAAAACGCTGACCTATGCAAATGGTAAAGTTATTACAAATGAATACGATAAGGACTTCCGCCTGATTGCCCAAAAACATAAAGAGTCAGATGGGGATGAGAGAACAGTATATGAAAATGCTTATGACGGATATGATAATCTGGTAATTCACAAAGATTTATGCCGTGAGAATACCTGCCAGTATGATTACGACCTGATTGGGCGGATGACGGCAATGGAGAAGAGAAAGAGTACAAATAATGAGGTTCTGCAGAAACTACAGGTCAGCTATGATGACAAAAACCGGGTAGAATCGGTAGTCAGCAAGGTTGGCGGAATTACGAAAAAGACCGGTTATATGTACGGAAATGCTTCCGGAGGAGAGCTGCCGGGACTGGTGTACGGGATACGCGTGGACGGTTTTAGAAAGTGCGTCCTGTCTTACGACCAGATGGCCAGATTGAAAGAAAAAGCAATCTCTGTCGGTACGGGCAAGTATTACAGAAGTACCTATACTTATGTACAGGGAAAGGAGAATTGGCAGACTACAATCCTGCCGGAGGGAATTACTAACGGAAGCAATAAGTTAAAGTATACATACGATGCGTTGGGTAACATTGCGAAGATTTATGAGAATAATATTTTAAAAGTATCTTATACCTATGACGGACTGAACAGATTAGCCCGGGAAAATAATCAATGGCTGAATAAGTCCATCTGCTATAGCTATGATGCGGGTGGAAATATCCTTGCAAAGAAGGAGTATGCTTATACAACCGGAACCCTGGGGACAGTGCAAAAGACAATTTCCTATGGTTATGGAAATACCGGGTGGAAGGATCAGATTACCAGCTATAATGGGCAGACAATTACTTATGATGCAATGGGAAATCCTCTGACCTATAGAGATGGAATGAAGATGTTATGGTACGATAGGAAATATCTGACGCATCTGACGAAAGATAAGACCTATTACTTTGCTTATGATTCCGAAGGAAAACGTATTGAAAAGCATATTGTAAATGGACATAATGCGGAAAATATTATTAAGTATTATTGGAATGGGGAAGACATTCTTGCGATTCAGGATGAAAACGATTTGATGCATTTTGTCTATGATCAGGACGGACATCTCTTTTCCATAGAGCTGAATGGAACGACTTACTATTATATCCACAATCTTCAGAATGATATTATCGGTCTCATTGACAGCAATGGAACCCAGGTGGTAAGCTATCGGTATGATACGTGGGGAAATCCAATTTCCATGACGGATACATCCGGCACAGATATCGGTACCAAGAATCCGTTCCGTTATAGAGAATATCTCTATGATGAAGAGACAGGGCTGTATCACCTAGACAGCAGATTCTATGATCCGGTGATCGGAAGGTTCGTCAGCCCGGATGATGTAGATGTGCTGAAAGCAGGGCAGGGCAATCTAAATCAGTATAATTTGTATGCATATTGCCTGAATAATCCGGTGAACTATGAAGATTCCCAGGGAATGTTTGCAGTAATGGCAGCCGGTATCATCTGCAGTGCCGTGATTAATGCAGGACTTAGTGCATTAGAAGCGTATTCGAATGGAGAAAATGTGGGGAAAGCCTTTGTTATAGGGGGCATCTCCGGCGCCGCTTCTGGAATACTGGGATTATCTAAGTATAAGATGATACGCCTAGTGGGAAGTGCAGTGGTAGGAGGAGTTACAGAGGCTGTAAGCCAAAAGGACATCAATATAAGGAAAATATTGATTGGCGCTGGTTTTGGATTCCTGGGCTCTGTATGTGCGATTCCGGATAAATATATGGAAGTTTTTTCAGAGGGAGAGAAGCTACTGAAAACACTGACTTTTGATAATATCGTGACCCTCGGTACGGGCACAGTATCCATGGGAACGAAAATGCTTGTGACGGCGCCTGAGGAAAAAACGACGTCCTGGTCGACGCAGTCAAGGGATCGAAGATATTATTCTGTCCAAACTTCCTGGTCTTCACAGTCGAAGGATCCGCGGTATTATCCTGAAGTTTCATGGTCGGTAAAAAGCCATGACCCTAGATATTATTAAATAAAAAGAGAGAAGAGTGTTCACGACACGGCTTAAGAATGTTTTTATAACTGAGCCTGTGTTGTGAACACAGCTATTGAAAGAAGGAATCTGATTACGGAAGGAGTATGGTGTGAGAATGAAAATAGGAGCGAGAAAGGGTCTTTTACTGCTGGCTTTTAGTGGTTTCGTTATTGGTAGTGCGGTGGTGATAAATTGTATAGATCTTATTTGTTATGCCATTCGGAATATAGAACTCTATGAGAAGGGAGAAGTTTATATGGGACTCCCTTCATGTTTTATTATGATAATAGGATGTCTGTGGGGAGTATGTATGACCTTTTGTACAATATGTAGGGAGAGCAGTACAATAACTTTGGATGAGACAGGTGTTACCAATAAGACTCGTTTCTATGAGGAATCGTTGCGCTGGGAAGAGGTATGGGGTTATGGTGTTGTAAAGAGAAGTTTTAAATTTATTTATATCTCAGGGAAAAGAATGCCGAAAAAGAAAGCATTTGTAATGATGGACAACAATGAGCGACGAGTGTGGTATCCGAATGTTGTCCGTGAGAAGAGGAATCAGAAAAAGAAAGATTTTTTCCTGGCATTTCCATACAAGAAGGAGCGGTGGAGCTACGTGTGCCGGATGATGGATAAGCAGGAAGAATGGAGAAGAGAATATCTGGAAGAACTGCAGGAGGGGCAGGG
>ERZ1673736.2438-NODE-2438-length-20423-cov-13.386341_pt1 | contig 20423 bp, 26 predicted proteins | sample MGYA00580212_ERZ1673736 | MGnify/ENA primary metagenome ERZ1673736 (study PRJEB41218, sample SAMN15661752) | gut metagenome | host: Homo sapiens | place: Canada: London | collected 2015-08-20/2019-03-30 | study: EMG produced TPA metagenomics assembly of...
CAGATACACAAAAGAAAAAACTGGCTTTGCGTCACGGCACAGAAATAGGATGCAGTGGTGAACCATCCGGCATCAGAAGGGCAATTGTAATGCGGAAAAATGAGGAGGAACCCCTATGGAGCGAAAAGAAACGATCCGCAGCGCTTACTGGTTCGTCCGGCACATCTATGAAAAGACGGGGTTCTTTACACCGCCCTATGAAACGACCGCCAGCTTGAAAAAACGGTTGAAAAAACGGTACGCAACCGTAACACTGGGAACAGTGAAGAGCATGGCATGGTTTGCCTGCCGGAAAGGACTACGATGAAATTTAAGACATTTGGAAATCGGAATGATCCCGCTGTTTTGTTTTTTCATGCAATGGGCGTGACGGGGGAGAGCAGCGAACCGGTCGCGAACTATTTACAGGATCGGTATTTCTGCATTTTACCCACCTCCACCGTGTACTGCAAAGGGCAGAAATATGTCAGCAAGGCAGACGAGGTTCGTCAGGTGGAAGCATATCTGAAATTGCAGGGAGTGGAATACCTTGAGCTGGTTGTGGCTTCTTCGATCGGTGCCGATCTTGCCATGGCGTTTTTGACAAGCACGAAGCTGCCTATTGGACACGTTTTTTTCGACGGCGGGCAGTTTGCACAAATCGGAAAAGGCACGCGCCGCATGATGACACCGTTTTTGTATTTCGCTATCAGAAGCCTGTATTGGTCGAAAGGCGGCACACTGAAAAAGATCCTGTGGTGTGATGATGATTCCATAAAGTCGTATTTTATAGCCGCAGGGAAAAATCTGACCTATACAAATTTGCGGCGACAGATTCTGGACAGCTTGGAGGATAAACCCTTTCCGTCCCTTCCCGAAGAACTGCAAAAGCATATCTATTTCGAGTTTGGCAGCATAGAAGATCATTTCAAATACCGTCAGGCGGTGATGAAAGCCTATCCCTGCGGCAATTATCCCGTGTTTGAAGGATATGATCATATGCAATATCAGATTCGTGAGCCGAAAGGCTTTGCTGAAATGCTGACATATATCGCCGAGCATGACAGTATGCCGAAGCTGCCCTGAAAGTATATCTGGAGCAGGCAGGATTTTGTCAGATTCAGAGCCACAAAAACAAAAAGGGCTGGCTGTGCATCGCAGCACAGAAATGAGGTGTAATCATGTCGAAAAAAGCAACGGAATTTCAAAGAAAAGCAATGAGCCGGATGTACCGGGGCAGGGAGATCTTCAAGCCTTTGAACACCGGCTGGATCGATGAGGATGTCGCCTGCGTGCGGGAGTGGGTGGCAAATATCTTCTTTTACCACAAGGGCGATACCACCATTATGATCGATGCCGGATACAACTATGACCGGTTGGCAGAGAAGATGCACTGGCTGGGGATCGACTCGCATTCCATCCGGAACATCCTCATCACCCATCAGGACACCGACCATGTGGGTGCGGTGGAGGCTGACAGTCCGGGATTGTTTCGGGATGCAAAGCTGTACATAGGCGAGGTTGAGAACCGGTATCTCACCGGCGAGGTGCGGCGAAAAGTCATCTATCATCTCTATAAATTGCCGCAGGTCACGATCAACAACGAAAAGGTACTGCTGCACGATGGGCAGGTACTTGACATTGACGGCATCAAAATCGAGTGTTTTCTCGTTCCCGGTCATACCTGGGGACATATGGTCTACCTCATTGACGATAAGTACCTTTTTACCGGTGACACGCTGTGGTTTGGCGCGGACGGCGGCTACAGCTTCATTTCCTCGCTGGCGGAGGACAATAAGCTGGCTGTGCAGTCACTGGCGGAGCTGGAGCGGAAACTGCGCGCACGTGGGCTGCATCCATATTTCATCACCGGTCACACGGGATGGACGGACAATTTTGCCTTTGCGTTTGCCCACAAAGACAGGCGCTGTTCACCATTCAAAAAACGAGTACACGACCCATCGGCGCCCTATGATGCCTACGACGAATCGGACGACACCGAAGAAAATGCAAAGAGCGGTTTTCTGAAAGGCGTGGGAAGATGAAGGACAGCGAATTACAAATTGACTGTAGTTGCCATGTGCTATATTCCAAACCCTGCAAAAAGGAAATTCTGGCGAAAATCACTCTGCACTATCCGGAGGTGGAGCGCGATGCGGTTTGGGAGCAGGTGCAGCTGAGATACGCAGAGCTTCTTTCCAAGTGGCGCACCGACCTCGGCGGTAAAAAGAATTTTCACAACGGCGTGTCCGGCTGCCGATGCGACTATGCCATCTGCGGCGATAAGGATCCATACGTAAAGGAATATCCCGAATACCGGGATGAAAACGGATACAGGAGGAATAAGTAATGCTTTTACAGGTGATTCTGGAAGGTCTTGGGTTGGGGGCTTTGCTGGTTCTTGTCTGTGCTGTGGGCATCTGCAAAGGGGCTGTTGGGATGGTGCATCTTTACAGCCCGGTGGGCATGGCAGTCATAGCGATGGTGCTGGCGGCAATGATGACTATTTTTACTCACTGAGGAAGGAACCTATGAAATACAAAATCGAGAAAAACACCGTGCAGGAGACGCTGATTCTCCCGCTTTATTCCCGGAAGCTGTGCACAGAGCTGTATCCGAACCTTTACCGGGACGAAATAGCGGTGCGCCTGATCGATGAAATCGACTACGACTTTTCGGAGGAAGAGAAAAATTCCCGCAGCCTGATGCAGCGTTTCGGTGCGCTGGAGGTCGCCATGCGGCAGAATGACCTTGCGTGGGAGGTACGGAATTATCTGAAAACCCATCCCAGCGCAGCGGTGGTCAACCTCGGCTGCGGGCTGGATAACACCGGCAGAGCCTGCGACAACGGCAGCTGTAAAATCTACAATCTGGATTTCCCGGATGTGATCGCCTTGCGGCAGCAGCTTCTGCCCGCCGGGGAGCGGGAGCAAAACATCCCCTGCGACCTGAAAGACCCCGCATGGTTTGACAAGATCGATGCCTCCGGCGGGGCGGTATTCTTTGCCTCCGGGGTGTTCTATTACTTCCTGACCCAGCAGGTTCGGGAACTGGTGCAGGGGATGGCGGACGCTTTCCCCGGCGGAGTGCTGGTCTTTGATGCTGCCAACCGGACGGCGGTGAAGATGATCGCCAAAACGTGGCTCAGGACGGCGAAAATCAAGGATGTGGGAGCATATTTCTCGGTTTCGGATGCGAAAAGCGAGCTTTCCCCATGGGACAGCCGTTTGCAAGTATCCAGCAGGGGCTATATGATGGGCTACAACGACCTGAAAGACCCTTCCGTCAGCGTTTTTTTCCGATTTCTCGCCAAGGTCGGGGACAACGGGATGAAAATGCAGATCGTGAAGATCGGATTTGGAGGCAAGCTATGAAAATTCTGGTATATGGTGCAGGCGTTCTGGGGTGCAATCTGGCAAGAAATCTGCTGCGCGCCGGAAAGGATGTCACTCTGCTTGCGCGGGGAAACTGGGCTGCGGAGATCGAGCAGAATGGCCTGCGGATCAAGGACAAATTTTCGCTCCGCACCTCGGTCAGCCGCATTCCGGTGGTGACTGAACTTGCACCGGATGCAATATACGATGTGATCTTTGTGGTCCTGCGCTATACACAGCTGGATTCCGCTCTGGACACGCTGCGGGCGAATCGGACGAAGAACATCGTTTTTGTGGGGAACAATGTGCAGGCGAGGGCGCTGGCGGCGGCACTGCCGGAAAAGAACGTCCTGTTTGCCTTTGCGCTTTCTGCCGGGCATCGGGAGGCTGACCGGGTGGTCTCCATCGACCTGAAGAAGATCACCATCGGGCAGCTGACGGGTGCAAAGTCCAATAAACAGTTGATCGGGCGCATCTTCCACGACACAAAATACAAGGTCGTTTACGAGCCGAACATGGAGGATTATCTGCTCTGCCATGCTGCGTTTGTGATGCCGGCGGCTTTTGCTTGCTATAAAACGGACGGCGACCTGAAAAAGCTCCGGGGCGATACCGCGTACCTGAACCGTCTGCTGGATGCCAACATCGAGGGATACCGAGTCATCCGAAATGCCGGGCACACCATTCTGCCCAAAGAGGATGCAGACTTTGAAGGGGAGAAATACCGCAAGACCTGCCTGCGCTTTTTCAAGCTGATGTGTGCCACCTCGCTGGGCAAGCTCTGCGCCTCCGACCACGCAATGAACGCCATCGATGAAATGAGTGCGCTGAACCGGGATCTCAAGAAATTTTTCGATGCGAACGGCGCAGCCTACCCGGTGTGGCAGGCACTGGAAGCGGAAGCCGGGAGGTATCTGCAATGAAATATGCTGGAATGCCCTTTGGAATGTGGGCGCTGTTTGCCGGTTCCTTTCAAAAGCAGCTGACCGCTGTGCTGGGCTATGATGCCGATGCGGCACAAGCGATCACGAAAAAGGCTAAGCCGAAGTACAAAGCAATCATTGCAGACCTGCCGGAGTTTGAAAAGGCAGACCGCTTCAAGATGAATCTTGTCAACTGCGCTATGATCGGGGCGTTCATTCTCTCCATGCCGCAGCGCCCGGAGGTGGACAGGCTGACGGATTACTATGCAAAAGCCATGATGACAGCGCCCATGCAGTGGTTCTGCCGTAAGAGCGGAAAAAGCAAGTTTACCGCAAAGGATATCGCCGCCATGAAGGCTACCGCTGCTCTGAAAGCCGCCGACCGCAACCCCTATTCGTGGAACATGGAGTTTTACGAATACCCGGATGGCAGCGGCTACGAAGGACGCTTTACCAAATGCGGCATCTGTGTGCTGATGAAGGAGCTGGGACTGTACGACCTGACCCCCGCCCTGTGCCATCTGGACTACACCATGAGCGAAGCGGGCGGCGTGACCGACTTTGTGCGGCAGTACACCCTTGCTTCCGGTGGGCCCTACTGCGACTGCGGGTACAAAAAGAAAGGGTAATTTATTTGAAGGAGGTCTTTTCGTGAAAAAACAGTCCGATCTTTCCCGGCTGATGAGCTATGCCGGGATCTACCGATATTTCACCTACGCTTCGTGGGTGCTGTCTGCAATCAGTGCACTGGTGGCGCTGATGCCATTCGTATACATTTGGAAAATCCTGCGGGATGTGTTGAAGACCGCTCCGGACTACGCGCAGGCGGTAAACATTCCCCATTATGGCTGGATGGCGGTGGGGTTTGCGGTGATGTCCTACCTCATTTACATTGCGGCATTGATGTGTTCCCATCTGTCGGCGTTCCGGGTGGCGACCAATCTGCGGCTGGCGGTGTCGGAGCATCTGGCGGTGCTGCCGTTGGGCTTCACCGAAACCTTTGGCAGCGGCAAGCTGCGCAAGATTATCCACGAGAGCACCGGAGCCGCCGAGACCTATCTTGCCCACCAGCTGCCTGACCAATACAACGCCATTGCTACTCCGGTGGGGCTGCTGGTTTTGCTGCTGGCGTTCGACTGGCGGCTGGGGCTATTGAGCCTTGCACCGGTGGTGCTGGCCTTCCTCATCATGGCGACCATGACCGGCAAGAGGATGGCCGAAAAAATGCGGCAGTACGGCAACGCACTGGAGTCTATGTCCAACGAGGCGGTGGAGTACGTCCGGGGCATCCCGGTAGTCAAGATCTTCGGGCAATCGGTGTTTTCCTTCAAAAAGTTCAAGGCCACCATTGATGAGTACGAAAAGTGGGTCGTTTCCTACACCAAAGACCTGCGCCTGCCCATGATGTTTTACACCGCCGCTGTCAACGGTGTATTCGCCTTTTTGATCGCTGGCGGGCTGCTGTTTACGGCCCACGGTGTCACGCCGGAGTTTCTGCTGAATCTACTGTTTTACATCATCATCACCCCGGTGATCTCCCTGACGCTGACCCGCATAATGTATATGAGCGAGAACAAAATGGTGGTGGAAGATGCGCTGGCACGCATCGACTCGGTGCTGGAGGCAGTGCCGATGCAGGTGCGGGAGGTTCCTCAGCACCCGCAGGATGCTTCTGTTATACTGCAGGACGTGCATTTTGGCTACGACGGAAAAACCGAGGTCATCAAGGGCGTTTCGCTGGAGATTCAGCCGGGGCAGACCGTGGCTTTTGTAGGCCCCTCCGGCGGCGGCAAATCCACGCTGGCCAACCTTATCTGCCGGTTCTTTGATGTGCAGAGCGGAAACGTCCGGGTGGGCGGAGCTGATGTACGGGATATCCCCAAGGAAGAACTGATGGACACCATCTCCTTTGTGTTTCAGAACAGCCGCCTGCTCAAGGGCAGCATTCTGGATAATGTCCGGTTGGGCAGACCGCAGGCCGCCGAAGCCGATGTTCTGGCAGCGTTGAAAGCGGCGCAGTGCATGGATATTATAGAAAAGCTCCCGGCGGGCATCCATACCGTTATCGGCACCAAGGGCGTGTATCTGTCCGGCGGCGAGCAGCAGCGCATTGCCATTGCCCGCGCCATGCTGAAAAATGCCCCCATCCTGATCATGGACGAGGCCACCGCCTTTGCTGACCCGGACAATGAAGCAAAAGTACAGGCCGCTTTCGCCCAGCTTGCCAAGGGCAAAACGGTGCTGATGATCGCACACCGTCTGTCCACAGTAGCCAACGCCGACTGCATTTATGTGGTGCAGGACGGGCAGATTGCGGAGTCCGGTACAAAGGATGAGTTGTGTGCGCAGAATGGCCTGTTTGCCCGAATGTGGCAGGAGTATCAGGCCTCGGTGCAGTGGAAGGTCGCAAAGGAGGGGAAGGAATGATTGAAAAAATTCAACACGCAACGGCCAGCTCCCCGGAGGGCGCAAAGGGACTCGTAAAGGGCGTTCTGGCCTGTGCGTTCCAGAACATGGCGTTCATGCTGCCTACAGGGCTGCTGTATCTTCTGGTAAAAGACCTGCTGGCAGGCTCCACGAGTGGGAGAAGCACCTTTTATCTTCTGGGGTGCGTTGCCTGCTTTGCACTGATTTTACTGACCACATGGTTCCAGTACAATGGCACCTATTTTACAACCTATAAAGAGAGCGGTACGCGCCGCCTGACCCTTGCAGAGCGGCTGCGCAAGCTGCCCCTGTCCTTTTTTGGCAAGCGCGATCTTGCCGATTTGACCAGCACCATCATGGCGGACTGCGAGGTGCTGGAAAAGGACTGCTCCCACTTCATCCCAGGTCTGTTCGGTTCCCTCATCTCTACGGTGCTCATTGCCCTGAGCCTGTTCACCTTCGATTGGCGGATGGCACTGGCGGCGCTGTGGGTCATCCCGGTATCTGTTGCCATTGTGGTGGGCAGCTACCGGGTGCAGGATCGGGTGCAGACCAAGACCATGGCGGCGAAAATGGCCTGTGCGGACGGTATTCAGGAGTACATCGAGACCCTCCGGGACCTGAAAGCCAGCAATGCAGAGCAGCGGTATCTGTCTGGCCTTTCCGACAAAATTCGGGCAGTGGAAAAGCAGTCCATCACAGCAGAGCTGGAAACAGCGCTGTTTGTGTCCTCTGCTGCCATGGTGCTCAAGCTGGGCATCGCATCGGTGGCGCTCACCGGCTCGGTGCTGCTGGTGCAGGGCAGTATCGACGTACTGACCCTGTTTCTGTTCCTGATGGCGGCATCCCGGATGTACGACCCTATGCAGGGCGCGTTGCAGAATCTGGCGGCGGTCATTGCCATGCGCACCAATGTGGGGCGGATGAACGAGATTCTGGACGCTCCCCTGCAGACCGGCAGCGAGCAGCTGACCAATCAGGGCTGTGATATCGTGTTTGACCATGTGGGCTTTGCCTATAACTCCGGCGAGACGGTGCTGCGGGATGTCTCCTTTACCGCAAAGCAGGGGGAGGTCACGGCACTGGTGGGCCCATCCGGCGGCGGCAAAACCACCGTTTCCCGGCTGGCAGTACGGTTCTGGGATTACCAGAAGGGCCGTATCACCGTGGGTGGCATGGATGTTTCCCAAATCGACCCGGAAAAACTGATGAACCTGTATTCCATCGTCTTTCAGGATGTGACACTATTTGACAACACAATTCTGGAAAACATCCGTCTGGGACGCAAGGGGGCCACCGACGAGGAGGTCCTTGCGGCGGCAAAGCTGGCAAACTGCGAGGAATTTGCCGAAAAGCTGCCGGACAAGTGGAACACCAACATCGGCGAGAATGGCTGCGCTCTTTCCGGCGGTGAGCGTCAGCGCATTTCCATCGCCCGCGCCTTCCTGAAGGATGCACCCATCATCCTGCTGGACGAGGCCACCGCCAGTCTGGATGTCGAGAATGAAACAGCGATTCAGGAAGCACTGTCGCGTCTGATTAAGGATAAAACGGTTCTCATTATCGCGCACCGAATGCGCACGGTTTCCAGTGCAGATAAGATTGTGGTGCTCAAAGATGGAACGGTTGCCGAACAGGGAGCGCCTGCACAGTTACTGCTTGAGGGCGGCATCTTTGCCCACATGGTTCAGCTCCAGACTGTAAGCCAAGGCTGGACGCTCGCAAAGGCATAACAGAGAAGAAAAGCGAAACGGTCTGAGCCCTGTGTGCAGCACGGGATACAGATATGCTGGATTTGAACCTGCCAAAGAATAGTTATGTGTTTTTACGTAAACATCTGGAGGAAGGCGTATATCAAGTTTCTGCTGTTTCTGCATCGGATGTACTGAAACGAAATACAGACTCTTTACGCTGTGCGGTCGAGAATGATGTGTTTGACTCGCTTCCGCAGGATTCGCTTTTGAACGAGTTGGAAATGGGGGATTAGGTGCAATATAACTGCTGACGGCGTAGAATCTTGGTGGCTAACTTGGTGGATATATTGATGGGTGTCATCTTCTAAGTTATCATGGGTTGTGTCATAGGACTTATCATTGGCTGTGCCCATGATAGAGTGATCATGAGTGATTTGCTGATCGAACTGTCCTGTATGCAGGATTGGCCTGGAGCACAGGAGACTGTGCAGGAAATCCTGAAAGGGGACGAGTAGAAAAAAGAGCAGCTGCATGAGCAGGAAGTGCAGAAGGAAGAAGAAAATAGACAGAGCAGTTGATGGTGGAATGTCCGGTGCAGTGTGGGTGTAATGCTCATGTTGCATCGGGCTTTTTTTGTAAAAATAATTTTTAATAATGTTGATTTTTAACTGCTCTTAACTCAAATATTGCATCTTAACTCAAAAAGAGTTATAATACAGAAAAAGAGTTAAGATTGCAGGTGATGACATGGAATATCTCGATAAAGTTCTGGGAGTCAAGGTTACCTATGATGATGTAGAGTTTAAGCATTTGCCCAATTTTATAGCCACAAGGTACCGTTTACAGATGGTGTCAATGAATGAACAGAAAATGATTTTTCTTTATCCTAAGACAGAACTGGAGCAGATTGAAGTACTGAAAAAACATATTGCTCGGATACAGAAAAATGAGAACTTGCCTGTTGTGCTGGTGCTAAGAGAACTTAGCTTTCGCCAGAAAGAATATTTGATTCGTGAGAAGATTCCATTTATTGTAGATGGAAAGCAAATTTACTTGCCTTTTATGGCAGTGTATTTGCAGGAACGGTGCAGCGCCGAAAAAAAGACACGGGAGGAAATACTTCCAGCGGCGCAGATGCTTCTACTGCATTTCATTTATGGAGGTGCACAGGAACTATCTACAAGTCAAGCTGCGAAGGACTTGGAATTGACACCTACTTCTATATCAAGGGCATCAAGACAGCTTGAAGAAATGGGATTGCTGCATATCAGAAAAGTCGGTGTGCAGAGGATCATGCAATCTGAGGATTCTCCGAAAACACTGTTCCAAAAAGCAGGAGATAAGTTGCTGAATCCAATAAAACGAACGGTTTACATTCCGAAAGAATTGGTGGGAACAGAGCTGTTGGAAAGTGGATATTCGGCGTTGGCAGAGTATTCCATGCTGAACACACCGAATGTCAGATGTTATGCGGCAGAAAGAATCTCTCAATGGAAAGATGTTATGACCAATAGCTTGCAGAATTCGTTGGTGCAAGTGGCCGTAGAGATGTGGAGATACAATCCACGAAAATTGTCCACGCGAAACATTGTAGATGAGCTTTCGCTGGCATTGGCATTGAGAGAAGATGCAGATGAACGGGTTGAAGAAGCAGTAGAAGAAATGTTGAATGAGCTGTGGAGGAAGATAGATGGTTACAGGAATTGATAGCTTTAAGGAATGGTTCAAGGGCAGTGAAGAACAATATGCTATCATTGGTGGAACTGCGTGTGACATTCTGATGACGGAGGAGGGACTGGACTTCCGTGCGACAAAGGATATTGACCTTGTTTTGATTATAGAAGCAGTTGACGCAAATTTCGGAAAGAAATTTTGGGAATATGTAAAACAGGCGGGATATGAGCATTGCAACAAAAGTTCGGGTGTGCCGCAGTTTTATCGGTTTAGTCACCCAATTACAAATCAGTATCCTGCAATGATTGAACTTTTCACGCGAAAGCTGGATGCCATCCAACTTCCAGAAGATGCAGTGCTAACACCGTTACCGATGGATGAAGATATTTCGAGTCTGTCTGCTATTCTTTTGGACGATGATTACTATGAATTTTTGAAGCAGGGGAAAGTCACCGTTGATGGAGTGACTGTCTTGGATGCGGCATATTTGATTCCGTTTAAGGCAAAAGCGTGGATGGATTTGGCAGATCGTAAGGCCGCAGGAGAACACGTTGATAGCAAAAATATCAAGAAACATAAGAATGATGTTTTCCGTCTGACGGAGTTGATTGATCCCACCGCCAAGGTAGTGGCTCCCCAAGGAGTTTATGCCGATATTCAAGAGTTTGTCCAGCGTATGAAAAATGAAAACGTGGATATTAAACAGTTGGGGCTGGTTGGCAGAACAAAGGAAAAGATTCTGGAAGAATTAAAAGCAATGTACGAGACACTTTAATATAGATATTTGAACAGACAAGGGCATGTCAGCAAGGATTCGATTGACTTGACCCAATAACAATCAGAGAATAAAAACGGAAAAACTGTTTTTAGATGATGGAACCCCATGAAAATACTCTGCATCACAGCACAAAGACTTTGATGCATTGGCCGTGACTCAAATGGTCACCAGGAGATAAACGGATAACAGTTTACAGAACACAGAATAGAATCGTCTTTGATGCCGCATTGGGAAACCAACGGGGTATTTTTTTGCCTCAATCAGGCTGCACAGAGCACTGAAAAAACCAAAGCGAACAGTAGGTAGTCCTGCAAGCGGACAAACAAATGAGGGCGGGAAAAGTAGCCTATTACACACCGACAGAGAATGTGGTATAATCCTTGAGAAAACATTGTATGGAAAGGACAAACACGATGAACGCTCTTGATATTATGAAACGCCCTGCCGCCTACGTCAGCGGCTATGAAAACACCCCCACGGAGGAACAGAACTGTGCAAAGCAACTGTGCTGGGAGTACAACCGCACCGCTCCCAACGAACAGGAAAAGCGGCGCAGCATCCTGCAGACCCTGCTGGGCACCTGCTCTCCCATGACCGGCATTCAGCCGGACTTCCACTGTGACTATGGCTTTAACATCCATACTCACGGCTTGGCGGTCATCAACTATAACTGTGTCATTCTGGATACCTCTCCGGTAAACATCGGAGCAGGTGCCTTTATTGCCCCCGGCGTATGCCTTGCCTGCTCCGGTCATGCCATCGACCCGGAGCAGCGCAGCCATGGCATTGGCACCTCAGCACCTATTACGCTGGAGGAAAACGTCTGGATCGGTGCAAATTCCACCGTCTGCGGCGGCGTTACCATCGGGGCAGGCTCGGTTATCGGGGCGGGAAGCGTCGTCACCCATGACATTCCCGCCGGTGTCATCGCTGCAGGGGTGCCCTGCAAGGTGATCCGCCCCATTACCGAAAAAGATAAGTTCAAGCCGGAGGATATTCTGTTCTGAGAAATTCAGATCGGAAACGCTGAAAAAACATACGCACAAGCTCTCCGGGGACATTTTTGTTTTTCGCCATGCTTTTCTGCGGGGAGAAGGCATGGTATACCGGGAACGACAATTCGGAATTTGTGGAGGAGAATATTTATGTGTTTTGTATGTGACAGGATTAAAGAAACTAGAGTTGGCAACAACCCATTTTTTGTAAAAGAACTTGAAACAGGATATGTGGTGATTGGGGATTATCAGCATTTTAAAGGGTATACTTTGTTTCTATATAAGACCCATGTTGTTGAATTATTTGATCTTGATGCAGAAGTAAGAGCAAAGCATTTATATGAAATGACACTTGTTTCTGAAGCCGTAAAAAAAGCTTTCGGAGCACAAAAAATGAATTATGAATGTTTGGGAAACGGGGATGGCGGAGCACATATTCACTGGCATTTATTTCCGAGGATGACCGGCGATATAGAGAACTATGGAAACAACGGCAGAGGACCTGTTTGGTGGTACCCGAGGGATAAGATGTACGCTGATGATAACAGACCAAGCGCTGAGGAACTTGAAGAACTGAAAAGTAAGCTTCTTTGCGAACTAGACAAACTGTTGATGTGAGAAAACTTCCAATTTGTCGATGCCAAAAGGACAAAACAGTATATCGCGGAGGCGATGGTATGAATAAATTCTACGATTTATTAAAATATATTATCTATGCGAGTTTCTACGTGATTGTGATTAAAACGGGTATGGATTTCTATGAGTATAAGCGCTTTCCGAAACTATACGAACCGAATTCTGCACCGTGGTATACGGAAGCGTTACTGTATTGCGTCGCTTCTTTTGCGGTGATCATCGTATGTTTCGCGCTTAGAGTAATCATAAAGCGAAAGATGAAGAAGGGGTGAGTCATATGTTTATGCTGTTTGAGTTTATGTTTCCAATTATCTTCGTAATAGTTTTCGGCATGATCATCTTCCAGTTTGTGACAGGAATCGGAACATGGCATAAAAACAATCAGTCACCGCGTTTGTCGGTGAGCGCAACTGTAGTTGCAAAGCGAGAAAACGTATCGCATCACAGCCACCCAAATGGAGGTGATCCATCTGGTGCGCATGGGTATCATACGACCTCGAGTACCAGTTACTATGTAACATTTCAGGTGGAGAGCGGTGATCGGATGGAATTGCAGGTTTCCGGTAGGGAATATGGAATGCTGGCAGAAGGAGACATTGGAAAACTTACTTTTCAGGGGACGAGATATCTATCATTTGAGCGTGTGTGATGGTAGTGTCAAAGAATCTATGAAAAACTGAGTCAAATAAAAGGCTCAATTGAACCTGCCGAAACATAGTTATGTGTTTTTGCGTAAGCATCTTGAGGAAAGCGTATATCAGGTTTCTGCTGTTTCTGCATCAGATGTACTGAAACGAAATACAGACTTTTTACGCTGTGCGTTCCTGTTCGGGATAATGTCAAGATGAGCAAATCATTCTCAATTCGATTCTGCCTTATGTTGGCAGGGGCCGCACAGAAAGCATTGCCAGTTTCTTGTTTCACATTGCTTTCATAAAAATAAATGTTCCTCTTGATATTATCATAAATGATAATCTAATATATTCAGAGAATGATGAAGAGGAGAGTATCATATGGAATTGGCAGAGATTGTAATGAACCCTGCTCGGCAGAGGATTTTTCAGTATTTTTTGCTTCATGAAACTGGCACAGATAAGGAAATCAGAAAAGCACTGCCGGATATTCCAATCGCAAGCTTATATCGGCATATAAAGATTCTTGCGGATAGTTCCATCCTCATGGTTGTAGGCGAAAATCGAATCCGCGGTACGGTTGAAAGCGTTTATCAATTAAATGAGGTATATGTTCGGACGTTGTGGAGGTGAGTTATGAAAATAGAACACATTGCTTTATATGTAAAAGATCTGGAAACAGCTCGCAGTTTCTTTGTGAAGTATCTGGGCGCAAAATCAAACGAAGGCTACCATAATCTGAAAACAGGTTTCCGCTCTTATTTTCTGTCATTTGGCGATGGGGCACGGCTTGAAATTATGAACAATCCGGAAATGCTTGATTTTTCAAAGGAATTTGCCCGCACTGGGTATGCGCACATTGCATTCAGCGTAGGCAGCAAAGAAAAAGTAGATGCGTTGACCGCTGAACTGAAAACTGACGGATATGAAGTGGTCAGCGGTCCCAGGACAACCGGAGATGGTTACTATGAAAGTTGTATTATTGCAATCGAAGGCAATCAAATTGAAATTACAGTTTGACTTCAATCTTTTATTCATTAACTCTTGACAAGTAACCATTCGGTAACTATAATGAAGTTACCGAATGGTTACTTTGATAAAGGAGATAATTATGGCAGAGGGTACAAAGGAACGGATTTTGAGAACAGCACTGGAACTGTTTGCGCAGAACGGCTATCTGGGGACATCAATGAATGATATTGCAGGGCAGCTGGGAATTACGAAAGCCGCCTTATATAAGCACTATGCCAGCAAACAGGAAATCTTAGATAAGATCGTGGAGCGAATGAACAGGATGGACTATGAGCGCGCTGAGGCGTATGAAATGCCTGAAACGGAACCAGACGGCTTTGCGGAAGCATATCTGCATACGCCAATTAAAAAAATTCGCACATACAGCCTTGCCCAGTTTGATCATTGGACGAAGGAACCGTTCTCCTCCAATTTCCGTAAAATGCTGACGCTGGAGCAATACCGTGATCCTAAGCTTGCACAGCTTCACCACGATTATCTCGCGGGAGGCCCTTTGGAGTACATGGCGGCCATCTTCCGCAAGCTGGCAGATTCAGATGAGGACGCTATGCAGCTGGCGCTGGAGTTCTATGGGCCGATGTATCTTTTATACAGTGTCTACGACGGTGCAGAGGAAAAAGAAGCGGTTTCTTCTTTGTTGGCGACACATATTGATCACTTTATTGCCAGAGTTGAGTCTGATTGCAGAAAGAAGGAATGAACAACATGAAAGATGTCGAGGAAGAAAAACGCTGGGTTTTATGCCCGTGGTGCGGTGCCAAGACGCGCTTACAGATATTACGGGAGACGGAATTAGTGACTTTTCCTTTGTTTTGTCCCAAATGCAGGCATGAGAGTATTATCAATGCAAAAAATTTTATCATCGAAACCAAACAGCCAGACGCTAAGACGCAGTGCTGATCGCAAAACGATCATGCGCTGCGTCCTTTTTTGAAAGGAAGGCTGCTATGGAGGCAATTGTTTACACCACCAAAGGAGGATCTACTATGGATGCAATTAAGAATATTATTATTCGTCTGGAAACAAAAGAAGATTACAGAGCTGTCGAAAACCTGACCCGTGAGTCATTCTGGAATGTCTACCGCCCGGGCTGCATGGAGCACTATGTGCTGCACTGTTATCGGAATGACCCGGCATTTGTGCCGGAGCTGGATTTTGTGATGGAACTGGGCGGTGAGCTGATCGGGCAGGTCATCTATGTGCGGTCAGAAATCGAGTGTGATGACGGGCGAACCCTACCGATCATGACCTTCGGTCCCATCGGCATCGCACCCGCATACAAGCGGCAGGGCTACGGAAAGCAGCTGCTTGACTATTCCATGGAAAAAGCCAGGGAAATGGGAGCAGGGGCGCTTGCCATTACCGGCAAAATAGACTTTTACGGCAAGTCTGGCTTTGTTCCGGCCAAAACTAAGGGCGTGCTCTATGCCGACGACCCGGAGGCGGACTATTTCCTCATCAAAGAACTGAAACCCGGATTTCTGGACGGTGTCTCAGGCACTTACAAAGACCCCGATGGGTATTTTGTCTGTGAGAAAGATCCGGAGGGGTTTGAACAGTTTGAAGCCACTTTCCCGTTTTCGCCAATGTAGAACATCCGTACCCGCCCGGATTTCACGAGATACAAATTGGATGAACGGTCTCCCTGCATATATAAAATATTCCCAGTCCGAATCACAAACTCAGTTCCGACTTCCTCAAAAAGTGGATAATATCTGCTCGATAGTATTATGGTAATTACAAGAATCATGCCGCTTCGTGTTGGCAAAGGCTGCACAGAAAGTCGGGTGATCAGTGACATCATTGATTATACGGTTTGTCTGATTTGCCGAGATGAGCTTGGAATGATTTTTGATACATTGGCCGTGACTCAAATGGTCACCAGGAGAGAAATGAATAACAGTTTACAGAAAACAGAATAGAAACATCTTCGATGCCTCGTTGGAAAAACAACGGGGCGTTTTTTACCCCCATCAGGCTGCATAGAGCACTGAAAAAGTCAAAACGAACAGTAGGCAGCCCCACAAGGACAACCAAAGTGCGCCTACGGGGCCAACACGGAATCGGAGAGCTCTTGTTAAACGTACTCTCTTTTGCTATAATATTTTCCAACATAATACGTTGCTTTTGTGCAATATAATGGTATTTATACATCTTTCTTCTGGAAGAAACAGGGCTTGTTATTGAGCGCGCGGAAGAGTGATAAAAAGAAGACAGAGATACTGATCATTGTATAGTGGTTCTGAAAAATGGATCGGAAATTTCATACTGGAATGGTACCACTTGAAAAGTAGGAAGGTGAGATGCGAATGAATTGGGCAGACGGAAAAATGCGGTGCTGCTGGGCAAATCCAAAAAACGAACGGTACATCCGTTATCACGATGAGGAATGGGGCGTTCCGGTGCATGATGACCGGAAGCTTTTTGAAATGCTGATCCTGGAGTGCTTTCAGGCAGGACTGTCCTGGGAATGTGTCCTGAATAAGCGGGATGCGTTTCGCGAAGCCTTTGACGGCTTCGATGTTGAAAAGGTTTGCGTCTACAAGGAGGAAAAGCTGGAAGCCTTGCGGAATGATCCCGGCATCATACGTAACCGCCTGAAAATACAGGCTGCCGTTACCAATGCACAGGCATTCCGTGAAATCCAGAAGGAATATGGCAGCTTTTCAGAGTATCTCTGGCATTGGACGGAGGGCAGCGTGATCCGGGAAACCGGGAAAACAAGTTCGGAATTATCGGATGCAATTTCCAAAGACTTAAAGAAGCATGGCATGAAATTTGTGGGAACCACGGTGGTTTATGCCTACCTGCAGGCCGTCGGCGTGATCTGGTCGCATGAGGATGAATGCTTTTGCAGGCAAGAGGATGAGATATGATGAAACAGAAACCGACAATTATTTATGAGAATACCGTTGCAGGCAGCTTCGTCCGCAGGATCAACCGTTTCACAGCGGAGGTTCTGATCGATGGGGGGACAGAGCTGGTTCATGTGAAAAATACGGGGCGTTTGCGGGAGCTTCTGGTGCCGAAAGCGAAGGTGACGCTGCAGAAGACGTTGAATATGAATCGAAAAACGGCATACGATCTGATCTCTGTATACAAGCCAAAGCTAAAATGGGTGAATATTGACAGTCTGGCACCGAATGCTCTGATGAAGCAGCTGTACATGAGCCTGAATTATGATCTTGTGAAGGCAGAATATACTTACGGAGACTCCAGAATTGATTTTTACATGGAAAAAAATGGAGAAAAATTTCTGACGGAAGTGAAGGGCTGTACGCTGGCGGATGATCTGCATCCGGGCATCGGATTGTTTCCGGACGCACCAACGGAGCGGGGGGTAAAACATTTACACGAGCTGACAAAGGCTGCAAAGGAAGGCTGCCATACAGCAATCGCCTTCGTAATTCAGATGAATGGAATTCATCGGGTGCTGCCGAATGAGGCGGCACAGCCGGAGTTTAAGAAGGCGCTTGTGGAGGCTGCAAAGGCAGGTGTTCAGATCGTCTGTTACAGTTGCCATGTGGAAGCTGACAGTATAAAGATCACGGGTGTAACCGAAGATACCTCAAGATTTTTGAATATGTAGGAAATGAAGGATTGCTATGATTAGAAAGTTACGGAAGGCAGATATAAATAGAGTCGCTGACATATGGTTAAAGACCAATCTGAAAGCACATTCTTTTATTTCTGAACAATACTGGATAAGTAATTATGAACGAGTGAAAGAAATGCTGCCACAGGCGGAAGTTTACGTGTATGAAGATGATAAAATGATTCAGGGATTTTTAGGCGTAAGGGATGAATAAATTGAAGGTATTTTTGTTTCGGATAAAATGCAGTCACATGGTATAGGCAAAAGTTTGCTGGATTATATCAAGGATAAAAAAGTCAGATTGCAGTTAAACGTATATCAGAAGAATGTCAGGGCAATGTCTTTCTACCAAAGAGAAGGATTTACGATCCAGTCGGAAAGGATGGATGAATTCACCGGCGAAACGGAATATGTAATGGATTGGGAATCAAATTGCGAGGTGTAATAATGTAAATGCGCTTTTTATTGATACAGGGAATGGGATTTTTGGGAACTATTTTGTATCTTATCAGTGTAAAAATAATAAAACACTGTTTCGGGTTCAATTTGTTTCCAGTTTTCCTTTGCCCAACCGTGATCGATAAAAGTACAATGTCTACATTTACTCTTGACAAGTAACCAATCGGCAACTATGTTGAAGTAACCGATTGGTTACTTCACTGAGGAGAACATTATGACCGAAGGAACGGATTTTGAGGATTGCTCTGGAGGTTTGTGCACAGAACGGTTACTTAGGGACATCTATGAATGATAATGCGGGGCAGTTGGGATTTACAAAAGCGGCCCTGTATAAGTACTATTCCAGTAAACAGGGAATTCCTGATAAGATTGTGGAACAGATGAACAGGATGGACTATGAGCGTGACGCGGAATATGAAATGCCGGAAACGGAACCGGACGGCTTTGCGGAAGCACTAAAATTATGCAATAAACATGGAGAAAGTCAGGTGATGATCGATGAAATATATCCATATAACAAAAGAAAACATCGACAGGGAGCATATCTGCTGCGCCATGTCCGGCAAGCAGGCTCTTGCAAAAAAGGAGTGGCTGAAGCAGCGCTTTGATGAGGGACTTGTCTTTTATCGCAGTGAGGAGCGTGGAAAGTGCTTTATCGAATATATTCCAGCGGAAAACGCATGGGTACCCATTGAAGCAGGAGGCTGGCTTTATATCAACTGCCTTTGGGTTTCCGGCTCCATGAAGGGACACGGCTATTCCTCAGAACTGCTTTCCGAGTGTATCCGGGACGCGAAAGAACAGGGAAAGAAAGGTATTTGCATTCTGTGCGCCGAGGGACGGAAACGGGAATTTTTAGCTGATCCGAAATTTCTGAAGTATAAAGGCTTTAAAGTCGCAGATATATCTGACTGTGGGATCAACCTCATGTACCTGCCCCTTGCAGAGAATGCGGATCAGCCGAGATTCAAAGATTGTGCCAGACATCCGAAAGTCAGCGAAACGGGCTTTGTCCTCTATTATACCGACCAGTGCCCTTTCACCTATTATTGGGTGCCGAAGGTACAGGAAGCGGCAAAGGAACACGGCATATCGTTTCAAGCATTTCATATTACCGACAAAGAAGCCGCGCAGAATGTACCTGCGCCGGTCACCACCTATGCCCTGTTCCGGGATGGAGAGTTTTTGACTCAGGGCATTCAGTCAGATAAAAAGTTTCTGGCACTGGCGGGCATAAAGTGATGGCAGATGCGTTTCGCTACGATTGCAAAGAGCATGTATAAGGGGTGGAAAGTGAGGAAAAGAACATCTATGAAAAAAAAAATCATCATTGCGGTGGCAGTCATCGCAGGTATTTTGGCAGCAGTTGCGATTATTTCAATTTTGGCACAGACGCCGATGCCGATCTGACGAGTGGAAGATAGTCATGAATTTGGAGGCATAAGTATAGGAAAAGGATGTCCTCCAAAATAGGACAGAGGTGCAGGAGGTTATAACAACAAGGATTGCTTTATGAGGGAAACAGATCAGGAAGGTTACGTGGATTTTGTGAAAACCGTAAGAATTTTATAGACATTTCTGCAAAAATCTAATATAATTATTCGATGGTTCTGAGAGAAATATGTCGGCTTACGATAATTTGAAATGCGTTTCGATTGGAACAGAAAAAAAGATGGGATTTGAAAGAGATGAATTTATTGAACGTACAGAAAAACAAAAAATGTGGCTTTACACTGGCGGAGCTTTTGATCGTGGTTGCGATCGTGGGGATCCTTGTAGCAATCTCAATTCCAATTTTCAGCGTGCAGCTTCACAAGGCGCGTGTGGCTGCCGATTGGGCAAATCTGCGAGCATACTATTCAGAGATTCAGGCAGATTATATCGCGACCGGGAAGTATAATCCAGAGGTGCCGGCATCAGACAATACAAGTTATCATTATCTTACAGAAATTACATTCCTTGATGGACAAAGGGTCGAACTGAAAGCGGGAAAGATTTTGATTGGGAAATCAAAAGGAGAAAATGGATACGAGATTGTATATTACTGCAATGAATATTTGAGGACACACAACGTGGAACCGCACTATTATAAATGTAGCTTGTCTCTTGGCGCTAGTGCATTATAAACAATGATAGAAGCAGATAAATAAAAGGAAGCAGGACAATGGAACGGTTCTTTCTGAGTTTTGGGTATAGCGTATAAAACATTAGCTGGTATCAATTCG
>ERZ1673736.2459-NODE-2459-length-20219-cov-15.202886_pt1 | contig 20219 bp, 17 predicted proteins | sample MGYA00580212_ERZ1673736 | MGnify/ENA primary metagenome ERZ1673736 (study PRJEB41218, sample SAMN15661752) | gut metagenome | host: Homo sapiens | place: Canada: London | collected 2015-08-20/2019-03-30 | study: EMG produced TPA metagenomics assembly of...
TTTACATTGCCTGCGGTATTTCAGGAGCGATCCAGCATGCAGCAGGTATGCAGAATTCCGAGCAGATCATTGCCATCAATACAAATGAGAATGCACCGATTTTTGAAATCGCTGATTATGGTATTGTAGGCGACCTGTATAAGGTAATCCCGGCTATTATTGAGGAGCTGGACAAATAAAGCAAATAATGTAAAGGAGGATATAACTATGAGCAAGAAGTTATTGGAGGGCGTAAAGGTTATTGAGCTGGCAACATTTATTGCTGCTGCTGGAGCAGGTCGTTTTATGGCAGACCTTGGCGCAGATGTTATTAAAATTGAGTCTGCAAAGGGCGATCCTTTAAGACATACCGCTCCTTCTGAGGGCAGACCGCTGGATATGTATGAGAATACAACCTGGGATCTGGAGAACGGAAACAAGAGATGTATCTCCCTGAATATGAAGACTCCGGAAGGAAAAGAAGCATTCTTTAAGCTTTTGGAGGATGCAGATGTGTTGATCACCAACTGGAGAGTACAGGCGCTCCAGAGAGCCGGACTGGATTATGAAACCCTGAAGGTGAAATTCCCCAAGCTGGTTTATGCGATCGTTACCGGTTACGGCGAGTACGGCCCAGATAAGGATCTGCCGGGCTTTGACTTCACCGCATTCTTTGCAAGAGGCGGATACCTGGATTCCCTGCGCCAGAGAGGTACGGTTCCCTTTAACGTAGTTCCCGGTGTAGGCGATCACAACGTAGCCATGAACCTGGCTGCCGGAATTCTGGCTGCCCTGTACCATGCAAAGATGACAGGAGAGGGCGAGAAGGTTGAAACCAGCTTGTTTGAGACCGCTGTATACAACATGGGTATGATGATCCAGGCTGCAAACTATGACGGAATTGCAAAAGAGTACCCAATCAACATTCGTGAGGGAGCAAACCCATTTAACTCCGCATGGAGAACCGCAGATGACAGATATATCCAGACCTGTATGCCTGACTACAATATGTACTATAAGCAGTTCATGAAGGCTCTGGGCAGAGAAGACCTGATCGATGATGAGAGATACTTCCCGATCCAGAATCTGCAGGCAAAGGGACTTGGAACGGAAATGTATGATATCTGTATGGAAGCTATGGGCAAGAAGACAGCTGCTGAGTGGCAGCCGATCTTAAAGGAAGCAGATGTGGCATTCAGCCTTGCACAGTCCTGGACCGAGATCCTGGAGGATGAGCAGGCATGGGCAAACAACTGTCTGTATAAGATGGAGTATGCCAACGGAAACACAAGAACACTGGTAAGACCTCCTGTTAAATTTGAGGAAATGGGTGTTCCGGAATATAAGGGCGGTCCTTTAATCGGTGAGCAGGGACCAGAAATCTTAAAGGATCTGGGCTATACGGACGAGCAGATTAAAGATTATCTGGATAAGGGAATTCTCTTTGTCTGGAACGATGAAAGAAAAAACAAGTAAAGTGAAGCAGGTCGCAGACGATATTTATGAGGTAAAGCTGCCTCTGAAAGGCTCGTCCTTAAAGGAACTTAGCAGCTATATCATAAAAGGGCAGGACAGAAGCTGCATCATAGATGTAGGGTTTGAGACAGAGGAATGTACTCAGATTCTTTTGGATGCAGCAGATGAACTGGGATTGTGCTGCGAAAATACGGATATTCTTCTTACCCATTCACACCGGGATCACTGCGGCAATCTGCCGAATCTGTACAGACGGTTCGGCAGAATCGTCTGCAGTGTCTGGGACGGTATGGAAATTACCTGGCAGGATCCAAAATCCAGGGATGAGTATATGAGAAACAGCTTTTTAAAATGCGGGATTTCTCTGGGGCTTTTAAAGAAAATGCCCCCTCAGATCGATGTTTCTGTACCGATTCCTTCCCAAAAGGTCTGCACAGTGGCGGAACAGGATGTGCTTTCCTATGGAAAATACCGTTTTCGGGTGATTGACCTGAAAGGCCATATGCCGGGCATGATCGGGTTTTATGATGAGGGAAGCGGGATTTTTTTTCCGGGCGATCATGTGTTGAATAAAATAACCCCTAATATCGGTTATTATGAGGAGGGAGATCATTCTCTGGCCAATTATATTAAAAATCTGGAAAAGATCCGGGATCTTCCTGTAAGCCATGTATTTCCCGGTCATCGGGGAGAAGTCCTTTCTTTACAGACAAGAGTGGATGAGATTCTGGAACATCACAGGGAGCGTCTGGATGAAATCACAGGCGTACTGGCAACAAAGCCCATGTGTGCCTTTGAAGCAGCCGGAAAGGTGAAGTGGTACTACAAGGAGGGCTGTTTTAAAGATTATCCGCTGGTAATGCAGTGGATGGCAACCTCAGAAATTCTTGCCCATCTGCAGTATCTGTGGGAACGGGGAGAGGTAATCCGTTCCGGAGGGCCGGAAGAAACGTATATTTACAGATATGGAAATTAAAGCTTAAAACAGGCTGGCATGCAGCAGAAAGAGAAATGTTCTTTATTTGCTGTATGTCGGCTGTTTTTATTTTTTAAAGCACTTTATTATTGACATATGCCACAAACGGGTTTATACTGCAAATATAAATGGCATATGCCATAAACGAACCGAAAGAGGTGAAGAGAATGCCAAGGCCTAAAAAGTGCCGGAAGGTATGCCAGATGCCGCGGATCAGGGAATTTTATCCGGCGGGCAGAGCGTGCTGCGATCCGGCAGTGGTTCTGACTGTGGATGAGTATGAAGCGATCCGCCTGATCGACAGACAGGGCTTTTCACAGGAGGAGTGCAGCGCTTATATGAGGGTGGCCAGAACGACGGTTCAGCTGATCTACAATTCTGCCAGAAAAAAGCTGGCAGAGGCTTTGGTGGACGGTCTGCCTCTGCGCATTGAAGGCGGTGATTACCAGCTTTGCGACGGAGAGGAAGCGTACTGCGGCTGCGGAGGCTGCAAAAAGCACCGTCCGGACTGCGCACAAAAGGGAATAAAGGAGGAGAACAGAATGAAAATCGCGGTTCCATTGGACGAAAATAAACAGGATGTATGTATTGTCCTGGCCCGTGCGCCTTATTTTCTGTTCCGTGAAAACGGTACGGACACAATCGTGGAAAATCCTGCGGCTGCGGCCCAGGGAGGTGCAGGGATCCAGGCAGCGCAGTTTTTGGCAGACAGCGGGGCAGACGCCCTGATTACCGTGCGCTGCGGAGAGAATGCGGCGGAAGTGTTTAAGGCTGCTGATATAAAAATCTATCATTCCGTACATAAGGCCGCTGCGGATGATCTGGCTGCTTTGGAGTCGGGAACCCTTGAGGAGCTGACCCATTTCCACGGCGGCTACCATGGAATACAATGAAAATCGCCTGTTTAAGCGGCAAAGGCGGTGCAGGAAAAACACTGGCGGCAGTGAATCTGGCAGCAGCGGCAAAAAGAGCGGTGTACATTGACTGCGATGTAGAGGAGCCGAACGGACGCCTGTTTCTGAAGCCACAGGATATAAAAGAAACAATCGTAAGTTCTCTTTTGCCGGAGTTTGATCCTGACCGCTGTACAGGCTGTAAAAAATGTGTGAAATTCTGCCGCTTCCACGCCCTGATGTACATCAGGAAAAAGCCAATGGTATTTTCAGAGGTCTGCCACAGCTGCGGCGGCTGCAGTCTGGTCTGTCCGGAACATGCCGTTACAGAAAAGGAAAAGCCTATAGGAAAGCTGGAGATTGGGAGGGCCGGGGAGATCAAGACCGTGACCGGAATCTTAAATCCGGGCGAGGCTTCCGGGATTCCCATCATCAGAGAGGCGCTAAAACAGACTGAGGGGCTGACGATTATTGACGGTTCTCCGGGAAGCGCCTGCAGTGTAATGGAAAGCGTGATGGATGCAGATTACTGCGTTCTGGTGGCAGAGCCTACGGCTTTTGGCTTTCACAATTTCCAGATGGTCTATGAGCTTGTGACCCTTTTGGGAAGAAAATGCGGCGTGCTTATAAATAAGGAAGATACTCCCTATGAACCTTTGGAGCGCTTCTGTCTGGAGCGTGACCTTCCGATTCTGGGACGGATTCCTTATGATCCGAAGATCGGGGCTATGGCGGCAAAGGGAGAGCTTGTTTGCGAAAAGATTCCAGAGCTTCAGGCGCTGTTTTTGGACCTGTTAAAGCAGATAGGAGGTGCCGTATGAAGCGTCTTTTGATCCTCAGCGGAAAGGGCGGTACCGGAAAGACCACCACGGCGGCTGCATTTATCCGCTTTTCTCAGGCAAAGGCCATTGCAGACTGCGACGTAGATGCGCCCAATCTCCATCTGGTGATGACGCCGGAGGTTTCGCCTGTGGTCACTGATTTTTTAGGAGGCGAAAAGGCGGTCATTGATCCGGACAGGTGCATTGGCTGCGGGCTCTGTGAGTCTCACTGCCGGTTTGACGCTCTGAAACGGCAGGGGGAAGTGTACAAGGTAAATGAATATGCCTGCGAGGGCTGCGGGGTATGTGCATATGTATGCCCTCAGAAGGCAGTAAGGCTGACGGAGGACGTGGCCGGCAGAAAAGAGCTGTATCTGGATGAGAGTGTCTTTTCTACAGCCATCCTGAAAATGGGCCGGGGAAATTCCGGAAAGCTGGTAACGGATGTGAAAATGGCTATGCTGAAACACGCCCCTGAGACAGAGCTTGCTGTGATTGACGGCTCTCCCGGAATCGGCTGTCCCGTAATTGCATCTGTAAACGGGATGGATCTGGTACTGATCGTGGCAGAGCCCAGCCAGTCGGGAATCAGCGATTTAAAACGGCTGGTAAAAACTGCCAGAACCTTTCAGGCAAGTTTGGCGGTCTGTGTGAATAAATGGGATGTAAGCCCTGAGCACACGGAAAAGATAAAGATATTCTGCGGGGAAGAGAATATTCCATTTGCAGGAATGATCCCTTATGATAAAAACGCAGCTTTGGCAGTGAATGCAGGAAAAAGTATTGCAGATATAGACTGTCCTGCCAGAGAGGCGTTGAAAAATATATATGAAACTGTAAACCGATTGTTAAAGAAAGAAGAAAAGGAGTAAGAAGATTATGAAAATTGCAGTAGCAGCTATGGGCAGCGAGGTTGCCGGACATTTTGGACATTGTGAGAATTTTATCTTTTTTGATACAGAGGACGGCAAGATCACAGCCGAAAATTCCGTCCCCAATCCGGGCCATCGTCCCGGCTTTCTGCCAAATTTCCTGGCTGATAACGGCGCTCAGGTGATCATCTCCGGCGGAATGGGCGGAGGCGCTGTGGATATTTTCAATGAGAGAGGTGTCGAGATCATCGTAGGCGTTCAGGGTGATGCAAGAACCGCAGTAGAGACTTACCTGAAGGGAGAACTGATTTCCACAGGTTCCGTCTGCCACAACCATGAGCATGTTCATGAGTGCGGCGAGCACCACTGACTTCATGATTTTATCCTCCGCCTATTGACATTTACGGACAAATATTGCAAACTATAATATGTAGTTTTTAAAACCAGATTATAGGGCGGAGGAATTGAACGTGGTACAGATTATAACGGATTCTTCTGTGATGTATACAGAAGATGAGGCGAAGGCAGCAGGGTTTGAAGCGATTCCCCTGTGCATACATATTGGAGATCTGGAAGGCCGGGATCTGCAGATTGATATGGAGGATTTTTACCGGCAGATTGAGGAAGGGCAGGTGCCAAGATCCTCACAGCCTCCTATCGGGGAGGTGCTGGATGCATATGCCAGATATCCTCAGGATGAGATTATCCATATTTCCATTGCAGACGGCCTGTCGGGTACCTATCACGGTGCATGCAGTGCCAGAGAGATGGCAGATAACAAAGAGAGAATTACGGTGTTTAACAGCAGGACTCTGTGCGGTCCCCACCGGTATCTGGTGGAACGGGCCCAGAGGATGAAGGAAGAGGGAAAAAGTGCTTCTGAAATCCTTACGTGGTTAAAAGAGGCTGCGGAAAAGACGGAATCCTTTCTGATCCCGCAGGATTTTTCTTTTTTGAAACGGGGCGGAAGGCTGACTCCTGTGGCTGCTGCCCTTGGTTCTGTGCTTAAATTAAAACCTGTGATGAAGCTTACAAAAGACGGAACCCGGATTGACAAATTTTTTGTCAAGCGCACCATGTCTGCCGCGGTAAATGGAGTGATGGAATATATGAAGCAGAAGGGGATTGGCGAAGGTCATATCCTGTATATTGTTCACGCCGCTGCAATAAAAGAAGCAGAAAGCATCCGTACCATGTTTGAAACAGCATTTACAGGACTGGAGATCTATATTCTGGAACTGAGCCCTGTATTTGTGGCCCAGGGCGGGCCAAAATGTATTGCCATTCAGTATATTGAACGATAACGGAATGATAAAAACTCCCGGCAGACCATGGATGTTTGATATGCCGGGAGTTTTTTGATCTACAGATCCAGTTTTAAATCGCCTTCTTTGATCCAGCCCATTTTCCGAAGGGCTTCTCCGAAGATAAAGGTAAGAATGGCAGGAAGTACAAAGCAGACAAGAAGGATTCCAAGCCACATATTGGCGCCGCCGCCCATGGCAGTGTAGATGCCGATGGGGCCCACAAGCCCGCAGGTTCCCATACCGGAGCCGGCAGGGATATTTTCCAGCTTAAATACCATGGTGGCAATGGGGCCGGTGATCATGGAAGCCAGTGTGGGCGGGATCCAGATGCGTGGGTTCAATACAATGTTCCCCATCTGCAGCATACTGGTCCCCAGCCCCTGAGCCATAAGGCCGCCGATTTTATTTTCACGGTAGCTCATAACCGCAAAGCCGATCATCTGGGCGCAGCAGCCTGCGGTAGCGGCGCCGCCGGCCAGACCGTCCAAAGAAAGGGCGATACAGATAGCAGCGCTGCTGATGGGAAGCGTAAGGGCAATACCGATCAGAGCGGAGACAAGGATGCCCATGATAAAAGGCTGCATTTCTGTGGCTGTCTTTACAAGATTGCCGAACCAGTTCATAAAGCCCGCAACTCCGGGGCCTACAAACTGAGCGACCAGTACGCCAAAGATAATGGTGACGCCTGGAGTAACCAGAATATCCAGCCGAGTTTCCTTGGACACGATTTTACCCAGCTCTGCGGCTATAATGGTGGCAACCAGGGCGCCTACAGGGCCGCCAAGGGCATTTCCGGCGATACCTACCGTTGCGGCGGAAAAAAGCACCAGCTGGGGCGCCTTTAACGCGTGAGCAATGGCAATACCCAAGGCTGCTCCGGTGGCGCTTTTGGCATATTCTGCGATTACATTAAAAATTTCGATGTGGAACTGTTCGCCCAGAGTACCGAAAATGGTGCCGATGAGAAGGGAAGCAAAAAGACCGAAAGCCATTGCTCCAAGGGCATCAATGAGGTATGTCTGGACAGTAATGTTTACATTTTTCCGTTTGAGGAAAGCTTTAATACTGGCTGCTGACATGATAGATCCTCCCTTTTTTCTGCCGGAATCCAGACACAGAGCCCTTCGGCCGGGCCTGGGTTTGGCAGGATTCGCTAGGGATTTTATCATATATTTATAAAAATGCAAGGTTTTTGAAGGATTTTCAAAGATATCGTTAAGAAAATAACAATAAAACACCTCCCTGGATCACCAACGGAACAAATCTGTGAACCAGGGAGGTATTTGCGTAATTCAGAAATTCAATTATTCTGCTTTTGAGGATTCGATTTCGATTGCTTCTGTAAGTGTCTCGGCAGGAACCTCTGCGGCTTCTTCCTCTGCCTGAGGAAGCACATCTACACGATTTACTTCCATATAGGTTCCGGGCATGGAGCGGGTCATCATTTCTGTATGGCTTACCACGCACAGATCACCTTCTTTTACTTCTGTGTCTCCTAAGCTGTCCTTATTGATCATAAACTGAGAACCATCCATACGCTCAAAAAGGATACTTTCTTCCTCAACCGCCATTACTGTGCCCACAGAATCACGGTAGGTATCATCTGTGGTGCGGATGGAATATACCTGAGGAAGCTGGCCTGGGAAAGACATAGCCATAACCATGGAATGGCTTACCACATAGGTTTCACCGTCCTTTAATTCCTCAGGCAAAACGGTGAAATCACTGATGTGGCAGATAAAATCTCCCATCGTATCATTGTGGAATACCAGAGTTCCTTCAGTGGCAAATTCGCTGTCCTTTACATAAACAGCCTCTGTGCGGATCACATCCTCTGCCTGTGCTTCTGTTTCGCCTTCGGTTGTCTCAGGTGCTGTGGTTTCAGGTTCTGTTTCGGCAGAAGAGCTTTCAGTTTCTGTCTGGGCAGCAGAGGTGGTATTAGTCTGGGTGCTGCCGCATCCGTTTAATAACATTGCTGCTGTAATGGCTGCCATTGCTGCTGTGGTGATAAATCTCTTTCTCATAATTAAAATCTCCTTTTGAGTTTGCTTTTCTTTTTTCATATATGATTATAACGGATAGATATTACAAAATCGATGACTTTCTTTTGACTATTTTATAATAATTTCTGACATTTTCGTTAAGATATGTGATAGAATAAGGAATGATTTTGCAAAGGAAGGAGCCAGAAGGTCTTATGACGAGAAAGAGAAATGAGATTCCAGAGGAAGCTGCCTGGAGGCTGGAGGACATGATAGAGAACCAGGAGACCTGGGAACGGCTGTATGAAGAAGCATCCAGGGAAGCAGACCGCTATCAGGAGTTTAAGGGAACACTGGGACAGTCGGCACAACGGCTTTTAGAGGGACTGAAATTTGACGATGATATTTCACAGAAGATAGAACGGCTGTATGTATACGCCAGGATGCGTTCCGATGAAGATACAGCCGGACAGCAGTATCAGGATATGGTTTCAAGGGCTCAGAGCCTTTCCGTTCGGGCTGCAGAACTGTCTTCCTATATGGTGCCGGAGATTCTGGCCATTCCGGATGAGCAGATGGATGCGTTTCGAAAATCGGGAAATGGACTTGTACTCTATGACAGGCTGTTAAGCCAGCTGATCAAGAGAAAGGATCATACGCTGTCAGATGAGATGGAAGCTCTTTTAGCTGCTGCTCAGGATGCCACACAGGGAGGCAGTCAGGTCTTTCGTATGTTCAACAATGCAGATGTACGTTTCCCGTCCATTAGAGGAACGGATGGGAGAGAGATTTCTGTAACCCATGGAACCTATATTTCCCTGATGGAGCATCCGGATCGCAGGATCCGCAGGGAAGCATTTCAAAGTCTGTATGGTGTATACAGGCAATATTCCAACACACTGGCAGCCGCCTTTGGGGCGAATGTAAAGCAGGCTGTATTTTATGCAAAAGCCAGAAAATACAGTTCCAGCCGGGAATATTTTCTCAGTGCAAATGAAGTGCCGGAGGCGGTATATGACCGTCTGATCTCATCTGTAAGGAAGGGACTTCCTGTGCTTCACCGCTATATTTCCCTGCGAAAAAAGCTTCTTAAATTAAACGAGCTTCATATGTATGACGTCTATGTTCCGCTGGTGTCCGAGGCAGATAAACATTATACCTTTGAAGAGGCAAAGAAAATGGTAAAAGAGGGGCTGGCTCCCATGGGAAAGGAGTATCTGTCCCTGCTTGAGGAGGGCTTTGGGAACCGCTGGATCGATGTATATGAAAATGAAGGAAAGAGAAGCGGGGCCTATTCCTGGGGGATTTATGGCTGTCATCCCTATGTGCTCTTAAATTTTCACGGCACCTTAAAGGATGTTTTTACCCTGGCTCATGAGATGGGACATGCCATTCACACCTGGTATTCCAATGAAAGCCAGCCCTACATTTATGCTGGATATAAGATTTTTGTGGCAGAGGTGGCATCCACCTGCAATGAGGCTCTTTTGATCCGCCATCTGCTTGGGAAGTGTACGGACAAGAAGGAACGGGCTTATCTTTTAAATCATTTTCTGGAAAGCTTCCGGACCACTCTGTTCCGCCAGACCATGTTTGCGGAGTTTGAGCAGAAGGTTCATGAGATGGGAGCATCAGGAGAGAGCCTGACTTCGGAAGCCCTCTGCGGGATTTACGGGAAATTAAATGAGGACTATTTTGGGCCGGATATGGTTTCAGATCCGGAAATCAGCTATGAGTGGGAGCGTATTCCTCATTTCTACACTCCTTTTTACGTTTATCAGTATGCCACTGGTTTTTCGGCCGCCATTGCCATCAGCCGCCGGATCATGGAAGGAGAGCCGGGGATCTTAGAAGGTTATAAACGGTTTTTAAGCGGCGGCTGCAGTATGGAGCCGGTGGAGCTTTTAAAGCTTTGCGGCGTGGATATGTCCCAGAGCAGGCCCATTGAGCAGGCGCTGGAGTTTTTTGAAGAGCTTTTAGATGAGTTTGAGGTATGCATGAAATGACAAAAGAAGGGAAAAGGACAAAAGACCTGACTGCGGGAGCACCGGGGATCCGGCTGTTTTTCTTTGCCGTTCCTCTGATCCTTGGAAATCTGTTTCAGCAGTTTTACAATATGGCGGATTCCATGATCGTAGGAAATTATCTGGGGCAGGAGGCTCTGGCGGCTGTGGGAGCATCCTATGCTCTTACAAACGTATTTATTATGATTGCCATTGGCGGAGGAAACGGAGCATCGGTTCTGACCTCTCAGTATCTGGGAGCCAGGGACTATACCCGGCTGAAAACATCTATTTCTACCGCCTTAATTACATTTTTACTTGTCAGTATCATACTTGGGGGAACGGGCTTTCTTTTAAATGATACCTTTCTGAGGGCGCTGCAGACTCCTGAAAATATTATGGAGCAGGCAAAATTGTACCTGGGGATTTATTTTCTGGGTCTCCCCTTTCTTTTTATGTACAATGTACTGGCAGCTATGTTTAATGCTATGGGGGATTCAAAGACGCCGCTGTATCTGCTGATCTTTTCTTCCCTTCTTAATGTGGGATTGGATATTTTTTCCATTACTGTGTTGGGAATGGGGGTAGACGGAGCGGCAGCGGCTACTGTGTTTTCGCAGGGAGTTTCCGCGCTGATCTCTCTGTGGCTTTTGGTGCGCAAATTGAAGGAATATCCGTCGGATGCATTCAGACGGTATGATACAGGAATGCTGGAAAACGGTACGAAAATTGCCCTTCCGTCTATCCTTCAGCAGTCCATTGTATCCATTGGCATGCTGTTAGTCCAGTCTGTTGTCAATGGATTCGGTTCCGGCGCTCTGGCCGGATATTCTGCAGGAGGGCGCATTGAGTCCATCTGTATCGTGCCTATGATCGCAGTTGGAAATGCAGTGGCTACCTTTACAGCACAGAATATCGGCGCGGGCCGGATGGACCGGGTGAAAATGGGATATCGTTCCGGCTATGGGATGATCGCTGCCTTTGCTGTGATTATCGCAGTCATAGTGAATCTGTGGAACGGGCCGATCATTGCAGCGTTTCTGGGAGGCGATATGACCTCGGAGGCCTATGTGACAGGAACGGGATATCTGTCCTTTATTGGCTGGTTTTTCGCACTGATCGGCTTAAAGGCCTGTACGGACGGCGTTCTGCGCGGTGCAGGAGATATGATCGTATTTACCATTGCCAATCTGGTTAATCTGGGGATTCGTGTGTCTGCGGCCTTCCTTTTGGCACCTGTCTGGGGTGTGGCTGCAGTATGGTATGCCGTACCCATGGGCTGGGCGGCCAATTACCTGATTTCCTTTATCTGGTATTTATCAGGAAAATGGATGGGGAAAAAGGTCATTTAACAGACCGGATCAGTTTTTAAACAGGAGGATGAACGATGTTAGGAACCATTGCCAATGCCGGCGCGATCCTTGCAGGAAGCGTGGCAGGAAGCACCTTAAAAAAGGGGATCGGGGAAAAATATAAAACTGTAATGATGGATTCCATGGGGCTGGCAGCCACGGCTCTGGGGATCAATTCCATTGTAGAAGCCATGCCAAAATCAGAGTATCATGTACTGTTTATTGTAAGTCTGGCCATAGGAGGGCTGATCGGAACAAGGCTGGATCTGGCATCCGCCTTTGACCGGGTGGTGGGAAAGCTTTCCGGCGGCTCCAATCTGTCCCAGGGACTTTCCACCGCGATTTTGCTGTTCTGTGCCGGTACTCTTTCGATTCTTGGCCCCATGCAGAGCGCCCTTCTGGGTGACAATACCTTTTTATATACCAATGCCATTTTGGACGGCATCACCTCTACGGTGCTCAGCTCTACCTTTGGTTTCGGCATCGCCATTGCGGCGGCTGTACTGTTTTGCTGGCAGGGGAGCATCTATCTGCTGGCAGGACTCATTGAGCCCTTTATCACAGATGCGCTGATGACGGAGATCAGCCTGGTAGGCGGAATCCTGATCCTAAGCAGCGGTCTGGGGATTTTAGGGATCAAGCAGATCCGTACGCTGAATCTGCTCCCGGCCCTTTTGGTGCCGCCGGTGGTGATTGGTTTTTTGACGGTGACGGGATTTTGGATGTGATGATAGGAGGCTGATAAAATATGATCTGGAACTTTTATTTTTCCGGTATTCTTTATGCAAAATTTCGGGAAGAAAAGGAAACTCTGACGGCTCAAGTCCTGAATATGGAAACAGGGCGTCTTGGTGAAGAAAAGCCGTTCGGGGAAAAAGAAAATGAGTTTTTGCAGAAGCTGTGCAGCCGCAGTATTGCTTATCTTTTTGAAAAGAAGGCGGCTTATGAGGAGAAAATAGCACAGAAGCAGGAAACCTTTATTCTGGATGGAGCGCGTTTTACAGATCGCCGGGGAGAAGCCTATATCCAGAGAGATAAAAAATTCCCTACGGACCTTTTCTATGAAAATGGAAAAATCTGGGCCGTTTTAATGAGCGGCCGTGATTATACAGCCGTTCTGGTAAGGGAAGGCATGGAAGAGAGGACCATTCTTAGAGCCTGGGATGAAGTGTATCCCGACAGAAGGTGTTTTGGCGTCCGCTTTCTGGGAACAGATTTTGTAAAGACCAGAGATGGGGAAAGGCTGGCTTCGGATGTGTATCTGCCCTCAGAGGGACAGCGGTTTCCCACCGTTCTCATCCGTACTCCTTACGGAAAAAAACGGGGAGCAGAAGGGTATTTCCGCTTTGTTCAGAGAGGCTATGCGGTGGTAATTCAGGATGTAAGAGGACGGGAGGATAGTACCGGAGAATGGATGCCTCAGTATTATGAGATCGAGGACGGTGACGATACTTTAAACTGGATCGCCGCACAGCCCTGGAGCGACGGGAAGGTGGGAATGACCGGAGGCTCCTATCTGGGATACGTCCAGTGGGCAGCGGCTGCCAGCGGAAATCCCCATCTGAAGGCCATGCTTTCCAGTGTGTGTGCCGGAAGTGCTTTTATAGACCTTCCCAGACGGGGCGGCTGCTTTGATTCCGGTATGCTGGCCTGGTGTTTTTCCGTGTCGGAGCAGATGATGCGGCCGGATCTGATGGTGCAGGATAACTGGGATGAGATTCTGGATATCCGGCCCATTGCAGACATCCCGAAAAGGGCTCTGGGCCGGGAACTGCCTTTTTTGACTGAATGGCTGAAGCATAAAGACCAGGACGCTTTTTGGAAAAAGGGGAACTGGCAGCTGAATTATAAAGGCGGACCGGTTCCGGTTCTGATCATGTCCGGCTGGTTTGATGATAATGGAATGGGTACGACCGAGGCTCTGGAGCTGGTAAAGGACTGGCCGGAGGGAACCTGGAAGGCTGTGCTTGGCCCCTGGAAGCACAGCGGAAATGCAGACTATGACCTTCACGGCGTCCATATGGGCCCGGATGCCCTGCGCTATGATATGGATATCCTCTGCATGAAGTGGCTGGAGCATTTTTTAAAGGATGCAGAAAACGGCATTGAGAAGACCCCGTCTCTGGAGTACTATACCGTAGGTGAGAACAGATGGAAGATGGGAGAAAGCTGGCCGCCTGCGGATACAGAGCAGACGCTTCTTTATCTGGGGGGAGAGACGGATGGTGCGGCTGCCGGAACTGGAATTGCCTGCGGCCGGGGAGACCTGTATTTTGAGGCTCCTGAAATCAGGGGGAAGGATTCCTATCTTTATGATCCCGAAGACCCTTCCATCCATGTTATCGATATGTCAGAAAATGAACTGGAGGTTCCGGAGGATTATACGGCGGTGGAACAGCGGGAAGATATGCTTTCCTATACCACAAAGCCATTTGAAGAAGCCTTTACCGTTACAGGAGAACTGGCAGTGAAGCTGTATGTTTCCTGCGACTGTCCGGATACGGATTTTATGGTGCGGATTACGGATGTGGATGAAACCGGCCGCTCCATCAAGCTGGCAGACGGCGTTCTGGGAGCAAAATACAGAAATGGCTTTGAAAAAGCCGAGTATCTGGAGCCGGGCCGGATTTATGATATCACCATTCGCACGACAAAGATATCAAATACCTTCCTTCCGGGGCACAGCCTCCGGCTGACCGTTACATCCAGCGGCAAAAATTTTATTTTCCCCAACAGCAATACAGAGGACGGCTTTGACAGCACCTGTGTGAGACGGGCCCATGTTACGGTGCATCGGGGAGGAGAAACTTCGTCTGCAGTGGTGATGATGAGAGAGAAAAAGTAAGCGCCACTGCATACGGGTTTCGGGGAAAATGGGTACTGTTCAGACGGTAAAAACTGTGATAGAATTATAACATATCACAAGATAAGAGGAGGATATTATGATCCGTCAGTTAATTGAAAAAATACAGAAAACCAAGGCTCCGATCTGCGTAGGCTTAGACCCTATGCTTTCCTATGTTCCGGAGCATATTCAGGCAGCAGCCTTTGAGCAGTACGGCGAGACCTTAGAGGGAGCGGCAGAGGCGATCTGGCAGTTTAATAAGGAAATCGTAGATCATACCTTTGATCTGATTCCGTCTGTAAAGCCGCAGATTGCCATGTACGAGCAGTTCGGTATTGAGGGCTTAAAGGTTTATAAGAGAACCGTAGATTACTGTAAGGAAAAGGGACTGGTTGTAATCGGCGATGCAAAGAGAGGCGATATCGGCTCTACTTCTGCTGCTTATGCCGCCGGTCATATCGGCAGCGTACAGGTGGGTTCCAAGACCTACAGCGTCTTTGATACAGATTTTCTTACCGTAAATCCATATCTTGGAACAGACGGCGTGAAGCCATTTGTAGATGTATGCAATAGCCATGACAGAGGTCTTTTTGTTCTGGTTAAGACCTCCAATCCTTCCAGCGGCGAGTTCCAGGACCGCCTGATCGATGGCCGTCCGCTGTATGAGTGGGTGGCAGAGAAGGTGGTAGAGTGGGGCAATGCTTCCATGGACGGCGAATACAGCAATGTAGGCGCAGTGGTAGGCGCAACCTATCCGGAGATGAGCCGCATTTTAAGAAACCTGATGCCTCATACCTATTTCCTGGTACCGGGATACGGCGCTCAGGGCGGTACGGCTGAGGACTTAAAGCACTGCTTTAACAAGGACGGCTTAGGAGCTATCGTAAATTCCTCCAGGGGCATTATCGCAGCCTATAAGCAGGAGAAGTATAAGAAGTTCGGCGCTGAGAATTTTGCCGAGGCATCCAGACAGGCTGTGATTGATATGGCAGCTGATATCAACAGCGTACTGTAAGATAAATTCCGGCGTTTGAGCGAAAACAGGAAATAGGAGAAAGTTTCATGGCAAAGTTAAAAATGACAGCCGCAGTTGTTTCACAGGAACAGCTGGCTGAAGGCATTTATGATTTAAGGCTGCAGGCTGATGAGATTGCATCCCAGGCGGCAGCAGGACAGTTCGTGTCCGTTTATTCAAAGGACGGTTCCCGTCTGCTTCCAAGACCCATCAGTCTCTGCGGCATCGATAAAGAGTCTGGACAACTGCGTCTGGTATACAGAGTGGCAGGAGCAGGGACAGAGGAGTTTTCCGCTCTGAAGGCGGGAGATACCGTTGATATCCTGGGCCCTCTGGGAAATGGCTTCCCTCTTCTGGAAGGGAAGAAGGCCTTCCTCATCGGCGGCGGTATCGGCATTCCTCCCATGCTGCAGCTTGCAAAGGAGTTAAGCGCCCTGAACGGCTCTGAGATGGTTCAGTCTGTGATCGGCTATCGTGACAGCCAGCAGTTTTTAAAGGATGAATTTGAGGCTTACGGCCCGGTTTACACGGCTACAGAGGACGGAAGCCGCGGCACAAAGGGAAATGTGCTGGACGCGATCCGTGAACATGCACTGACCGCAGATGTGATCTATGCCTGCGGCCCAACTCCCATGCTCCGCGCCTTAAAAACATATGCAGCAGAGCATGGCATCCAGTGCTGGATTTCCCTGGAAGAAAAGATGGCCTGCGGCGTGGGCGCTTGTCTGGCCTGTGTCTGCCAGTCAAAGGAAAAGGATGAACATTCCCAGGTACACAACAAGCGCATCTGCAAGGACGGCCCCGTATTCCTGGCAGATGAGATTGATCTGTAAAGGAGGACGGCCCTGTGAATATGAGTGTAAATATCGCCGGCGTAGAATTTAAAAATCCGGTGATGGAAGCTTCCGGAACCTTTGGTTCCGGTATGGAATACAGTGAATTTGTAGATTTAAACCGTCTGGGAGCCGTTGTGACCAAGGGCGTGGCAAACGTGCCCTGGCCCGGAAACCCCACACCAAGGATCGCTGAGACCTACGGCGGCATGATCAATGCCATCGGCCTGCAGAATCCGGGAATTGACGTATTTGCAAAACGCGACATTCCATTTTTAAAGAAATACGACACAAAGATCATTGTAAACGTCTGCGGCCGTTCTACAGAGGACTACATTGATGTGGTGGAGCGCCTGGGAGACGAGCCGGTGGATATGTTGGAGATCAATATTTCCTGCCCTAATGTAAAAGAGGGAGGAATCGCCTTCGGACAGGATCCAAAGGCGGTTGAGGCTATCACAAAGGCCGTAAAGGCCCACGCAAAGCAGCCGATCATCATGAAGCTCAGCCCCAATGTTACGGACATTACCGTGATGGCAAAGGCTGCCGAGGCAGGCGGTGCAGATGCCATTTCCCTGATCAATACCATAACAGGCATGAAGATTGATGTGGAGCGCCAGACCTTTGCAGTAGCAAACAAAACAGGCGGCCTTTCCGGCCCTGCCATCAAGCCGGTGGCAGTGCGCATGGTATATCAGGCTGCCAATGCAGTGAAGCTCCCTATCATTGGAATGGGAGGCATTGCCAATGCAGCCGACGCTCTGGAGTTTATCCTGGCAGGAGCTACAGCTGTAGCCATTGGAACAGCCAATTTCCACAATCCATATGCAACTGTGGAAACCGTAGACGGTATCCGGGCATATATGGAACGCCACGGAATAGATGATATAAAAGAACTGATCGGCGCTGTGAAATAAGCAGCCGAAGCAGGGATAGAAACGATGACGAAAGCCCGCGGGAGTCAGAATCCGGCGGGCTTTCACTGACAGACGCTTTTACAGGGGGAAGCAGCACTCGAAAGGAGAAGGGCATGGACAATCAGAGATATAACGTACTTTTTATACAGACAGATCAATGGTCTCAGAATTTTATGGGGTATAGAGGGTGCAGTGAAATTATGACTCCCACCATTGACCAGCTGGCAAGAGACGGGGTGATTTATACAAACTGCTACAGCACCTGTCCGGTATGTATACCGGCCAGACGGAGTCTGATGACAGGTATGAGCCCCAGAAGCCATGGTGACAGGGTATACAGCGACCGGATGAAGATGCCGGAAGCGAAAACACTGGCCCAGGCATTTTCAGATGCCGGATATCAGACTGTGGCAGTGGGAAAGCTTCATGTGTATCCCCAGAGAAACCGTATTGGTTTTAATGAGGTGATTCTTCAGGAAGAGGGACGCTATGAATTTGGCGTTCTGGACGATTATCAGATATGGCTGGCGGAAAACGGAGCGGTAGGGCAGGAGTTTTCTCATGCTATGGGAAATAATACATATTATACGACTCCATGGCCCCTTGAAAGACGGATGCATCCTACCGTGTGGACTACGGCACAGATGGTGCGGCAGATTCAAAGGAGAGATCCTACACGTCCTTCCTTCTTTTATCTGTCCTATCAGTTTCCACATCCGCCGCTGGTTCCGCTGAAGGAATATCTGGATATGTATAAAGACGAGGATATTACTCTGCCGCCAGCAGGAGACTGGGTTGACGACAGCTTTATCATGAAGGAAATGACAGAATCCGGCAGGCATTACAGCGACAGAGAGATAAAGCTGGCAAAGAAAGCCTATTTTGCCCAGTGTACTCTGATTGATCATCAGATTCGTCTGGTACTGGGAGCGCTGAGGGAAAATGGAATACTGGATAATACACTGATTGTGTTTGCCAGCGACCATGGGGAAATGCTGTTCCAGCATAAGATGGCGGGGAAACGCAGTTTTTATGAAAATTCATCCCATATACCGCTGCTCTTTTCAGGAAAGCCTGTAGCTTCCCTGAGGGGAAAGAAGGATACGCGTCTGGCCTGTCTGGAGGATATTATGCCTACCCTTCTGGAATTCTGCAAAATTCCGGTGCCGGATTCGTCAGAAGGGGAAAACCTGTTTGGTGAGAGAAAGCGTCAGGTTCTGTTTGGAGAAATAAGCGAGGGGCCAAGAGCTACGCGCATGATCCATGACGGACGCTTTAAACTCATTTATTATCCATGGGGAAACAGGATTCAGCTCTTTGATCTTGAACAGGACCCAATGGAAATGAAGGATCTGTCAGGAAGGTCTGAGGTAAGGCAGATACAGGAAGCGCTGGAAAAGGAACTGATGCAGCAGCTGTACGGAGAAGATGTAAACTGGATTTTGGACGGAAAACTGACAGGCGTAGAGGCGCCGGAATATAGGGAAAAGGCAGATTATGGTTTTTCCAATCAGAGGGGGCTTCACTGGCCGGTGGTTATGCCTGTTTCAAAGGATTCGGCTGGAAGCTGACAGGAATGATAAAATAAAAATGATCCATACTATTCATATACAGGAGGAACCCAACATGAAATTCAGTGAAATGCCCTATGAACGGATTGATTTTGATGCTGCCAAAGAGGAGCTTTCCTCTATTATAAAGGCTTTTCAGGAAGCCGGTACGCCTCAGGAACAGATGGAGGTCCACAGACGCTATTATAAGCTGATGGGCCGCATCAAAACCCAGGCGACTCTGGCGGAAATCCGTCACAGTATTGATACCACAGATCCCTTTTATGAGGAAGAGAAAACGTATTACGATCAGGAACTGCCTGCATTTTCCAACCAGGAGGTGCAGTATAAAAAGCTGCTCTTTAATTCTCCATATCGCAGAGAGCTGGAAGCGGTCATCGGCGGTCCTGCATTTAAAAACATCGAACTTGCCGCCAGGTCAGTAAGCGAGGCAGTGATCCCTCTGATGCAGGAGGAAAATGCGCTGGTGACGGAATATGAAAAGCTGCTTGCCAGTGCAAAGCTTGACTGGGAGGGAAAGCTCCTTAATCTTTCCATGATGACGCCATATTTAAACCATGAGGATCGGGAAATCCGGAAAAAGGCGGCTGCAAAGGTGAATGCGTTTTATGAGGGGATTGCAGACCAGCTGGATGAACTGTATGATAAGCTGGTAAAAAACCGTACGGCGCAGGCAAAGAAGCTCGGCTTTGAGACCTATACAGATCTGGGCTACTGCCGTATGAACCGCAACAGCTACGGAAGAAAAGAGGTAGAGCAGTTCCGGGATCAGATCAAAAAGGACTGGGTGCCCTTTGCGGAAAAAATGTGGGAAAACCGCAGGAAGCGTCTGGGTCTTGACACCTTGTACCACATGGACGAGGGCTTAAGCTTTCCGGAGGGAAGTCCCAAACCAACGGGAACCCCGGAGGAAATCTTAAAGAGCGGGCAGAAAATGTATGAGGAATTATCCCCTGAAACCAGAGAATTTTTCGACTTTATGATGGAAAGGGATCTGTTTGATGTATTCGCCCGTCCCCATAAGCAGGTGGGAGGCTATATGACCTATCTGCCGGATTATCAGGCTCCCTTTATTTTCGCCAACTTTAACGGAACCGCCGGGGATGTGGATGTAGTGACCCATGAGTGCGGCCATGCATTCCAGGGGTATATTTCAGGAAAAGATCCTATTATGGAGCATTCCGATATTACGATGGAAACGGCAGAAACCCATTCCATGTCTATGGAGTTTTTTACGAATCCATGGATGGAGCAGTTCTTCGGCAGCAGGGCCGGGGATTTCTTAAAATCCCAGCTGGAGGATGCGGTAGTATTTATTCCCTATGGCAGTATGGTAGATGAATTTCAGCACATTGTATACGATCATCCGGAAATGAC
>ERZ1673736.2477-NODE-2477-length-20075-cov-5.709640_pt1 | contig 20075 bp, 14 predicted proteins | sample MGYA00580212_ERZ1673736 | MGnify/ENA primary metagenome ERZ1673736 (study PRJEB41218, sample SAMN15661752) | gut metagenome | host: Homo sapiens | place: Canada: London | collected 2015-08-20/2019-03-30 | study: EMG produced TPA metagenomics assembly of...
TAGAAACATAAGAGGGAAAGAAGGTATTGCGATGGCAAATAAAGTAACATTTGATTACGCAAAAGCAACAACATTTATTCATGACCATGAAGTGGAATCTATGAAAGGAATCGCAGAGGCGGCGAAGGAGGTTCTGGTCAGCAAGTCAGGCGCGGGCAATGATTTCCTGGGATGGATCGATCTCCCGGTAGATTATGATAAAGAAGAATTTGCACGTATCCAGAAGGCAGCCGCGAAGATTCAGAGCGATTCAGAGGTTCTGGTTGTAATTGGAATCGGTGGTTCTTATCTGGGGGCAAGAGCTGCGATCGAATTCTTGCGCCATAATTTCTACAACATGGTTTCTAAAGAAGTGCGTAAGACTCCTGAGATATATTATGCAGGAAACAGTATCAGCAGCACATATTTAAAGCATCTGATCGATGTGATTGGCGACAGGGATTTCTCTGTGAACATCATTTCTAAATCAGGTACGACAACAGAGCCTGCTATCGCATTCCGTATTTTTAAGGAAATGCTGGAGAAGAAATACGGTAAGGAAGAAGCTGCGAAGAGGATTTACGCAACTACAGATAAGGCAAGGGGAGCGCTTAAGAATCTGGCGACAGAAGAAGGGTACGAATCCTTCGTGGTGCCGGATGATATTGGCGGACGTTTCTCCGTACTGACGGCAGTAGGACTTCTTCCGATTGCTGTGAGCGGGGCAGATATTGAGAAGTTGATGGAAGGTGCTGCAGCGGGAAGAGAGATGGCGCTGAACCTGCCGTTTGAGGAAAATGATGCAATGCAGTATGCTGCTATCCGTAATATTCTCCACAGAAAAGGGAAAGCAGTGGAGGTTCTTGCCAATTATGAGCCAAGTCTCCATTATGTATCTGAGTGGTGGAAACAGCTCTACGGTGAGAGCGAAGGCAAGGACAATAAGGGAATCTTCCCGGCGGCGGTAGACCTTACGACAGACCTGCACTCCATGGGCCAGTTCATCCAGGACGGAAGCCGAATTATGTTTGAAACGGTTATGAATGTAGAAGAGTCCACAGAGGAGATTATTATTAATGAAGAACCGGTGGATCTGGACGGCCTGAATTATCTGGCAGGAAAGAATGTGGATTTTGTAAATAAGAGTGCGATGAACGGAACGATTCTTGCCCACACAGATGGAAATGTGCCGAACCTGCTTATTAATATTCCGGCGCAGAATGAGTTTTATCTGGGAGAGTTATTCTACTTCTTTGAATTTGCATGTGGTGTAAGCGGCTATATTTCAGGAGTGAATCCGTTCAATCAGCCAGGTGTAGAGAGCTACAAGAAGAATATGTTCGCGCTTCTCGGCAAGCCGGGATTCGAGGAAGAACGGGAAAAATTACTGAAGAGATTATAAGGACCGGAAGGTATGACATTATATCAGAGACTGAATGAGTACAGTGAATCGGACTATTACGGATTCCATATGCCGGGACATAAGAGAAACCGGAATCTTATGGGCAATGAATTACCGTACAGCATTGATATTACAGAGATTGAAGGATTTGACGATCTGCATCATGCGGCGAATGTGCTGAAAGAGGCGCAGGAGAGAGCCGCCAGAGTGTATGGAGCGCAGGAGAGCCATTTCCTTATCAATGGAAGTACGGCAGGAATATTGAGTGCGGTTCTTGGAAATACACAGAGGGGGGATGCGGTGCTTGTGGCAAGGAACTGCCACAAGTCCGTGTACCACGGGATTTATTTGAATGACTTGAAGCCGTACTATCTGTACCCGGAGTTCAGGCAGGATATTGAATTAAACACAGGAATTTCCGTAAGCGCAGTGAAAACTGCGCTTAAAGAGCATTCAGAGATTCGGGCGGTTATTATCGTATCCCCTACCTATGACGGCGTTCTGTCGGATGTCCGGGGAATTGCACAGGCAGTTCACGAGAAAGGGATTCCGCTGATTGTGGATGAGGCTCACGGCGCCCACTTCGGATTTCATCCGTATTTCCCGGAAAATGCGCTCGCGAAGGGAGCCGATGTGGTAATACACAGCGTCCATAAGACACTTCCTGCCCTGACCCAGTCGGCGCTGCTCCATATGCAGGGTTCTTATGCGAACCGCAGAAAAGTGCGTAAATATCTGGATATGTTGCAATCCAGCAGTCCATCCTATATACTGATGGCAGGGATTGATGCTTGTATGGATATGCTGGAGAACCGCAGAGAGGAAGTATTTGACCCTTATGTGGACAGGTTGAAAGCGCTGCGGGAATCTCTGAGGGAGCTAAAAGCACTGCGGCTGATCGAAACGGAGGGGGAGACTTACGACCCGTCTAAATTGCTGATTTCCGCAGGGGATACGGGACTTAGCGGCAGGCAGCTTTACAGGAAATTGTTGGAAGAGTATCATCTTCAGATGGAGATGGCGGCAGGCAGCTACGTGCTTGCCATGACGGCAGTAGGGGATACAAAAGAAGGATTTGACAGGCTGAGAGATGCTTTGTTTGCCATTGACGCTCAGGTTTTGGAGGGAAGATGGAAGGATATGCCGATAAGGGAGCGCGTATGCGGGAGACTTCCGGCGGCGGAGATAGTCTATACCAGCTATGAATTGGAAGCGCTTTTGGAAAATGCAAAGGCGCACGGTGTGCAGTTTGTTCCGTGGCAGAAAGCGGCGGGATATATTTCCACGGAGTATGCATATCTTTATCCGCCGGGGATTCCGTTGATTGTCCCGGGCGAACGGATTACAGAAGAAATTGCAGATATGTGTGCCGCTTATCATACTCTTGGATTTACCATTGAGGGATTAAAAGGAGAAGAAGGATACATTGAGGTTTTAGAAAATGGGTAGAATATATTATATCATGGGAAAAAGTTCGGCGGGGAAGGATACCTTGTTTCGGGAGATCAGGCACCGTCTGCCGGAGCTTCGGACCGTAATCCCTTATACGACCCGCCCAATCCGTGAGGGCGAAGAGAACGGAAGAGAGTATCATTTTGTAGAAGAAAGCCGTCTGGCAGAGCTTGAGGCGGCAGGCAGAGTGATTGAGATGCGCGCCTATCATACGGTGCACGGTGTCTGGAAATATTTTACGGTGGATGATGGGCAGATTGATGTCCGGACTGCGGATTATCTGATGATAGGAACGCTGGAGTCCTATGAGAAAATGAGAGAATATTACGGCGCGGAATCTTTGGCGCCGATTTATATAGAGGTGGAAGCCGGAGAGCGGCTGTCCCGGGCGCTTGGGAGGGAGCGGATGCAGAAGTCGCCCAAGTACGGGGAGATGTGCAGAAGATTTCTTGCGGATGAGAAAGATTTTGCAGAAGAAAATCTGTACCGCCTGGGAATCACAAGAAGATTTATAAATGATGACAAAGAACAATGCTTAGAAGAGATTATCGAGGTAATACACAATGGGAAGCTTTAAAGACGTGGTAGGACACAAAGACATAATTAATTATATAAGGAATGCAGTCAGTGAAGATAAGGTCTCACATGCTTATATCCTGAATGGCGAGCGGGGTTCCGGCAAGAAGATGCTGGCAAATCTTTTCGCTTCGACGCTTCAGTGTGAGAAGGGCGGACCTGACCCGTGCAATGAATGTCATTCCTGTAAGCAGGCAGAGAGTGGCAACCATCCGGATATTATCCATGTAACCCACGAAAAGCCGAATACAATTAGTGTGGAAGACGTCAGGACGCAGGTCAATAATGATATTATGATTAAGCCCTATCAGGGGCCTTATAAGATTTATATTATCAGTGAGGCGGATCTGATGACGCCCCAGGCACAGAACGCCCTCCTTAAAACGATTGAAGAACCGCCGGAGTACGCGGTGATTTTCCTGCTGACGGAGAATGCCCAGATGCTGCTTCCTACCATTACTTCCAGGTGTGTGATGCTGAAGCTGCGCAATATTAAGGATACGCTGATTAAGAAGTATCTGATGGAGACTGTAAAAGTGCCGGATTATAAGGCGGACATGTGTACCGCATTTGCCCAGGGAAATATGGGACGGGCAATTATGCTGGCAAATTCGGAGCATTTTAATGAAATCCGTGAGGAAGCCGTGCAGCTTTTGAAATATATCGATGAGATGGATCTGAATGAGGTTGTGAAGGCGATTAAACGGATTAGCGCATATAAATTGGAGATTAACGATTATCTGGATATTATTATGATATGGTATCGGGATGTACTTATTTATAAGGCGACACAGGATGTTACAAAGGTAGTTTTTAAAGATCAGCTGTCCTGCATTAAGGCAAGGGCAAGGAAGAGCTCTTATGAAGGGATCGAGAAAATTTTAGAAAGTCTTGAGAAAGCGAAGAGCAGACTGAAGGCAAATGTTAATTTTGATTTGGTAATGGAGCTTTTGCTGCTGACGATAAAGGAGAATTAGAAATATGACAGAGGTAATAGGAGTAAGATTCCGTCCCGCGGGCAAGATATATTTTTTTTCACCGGGGAAGTTAAAAATCGGGACGGGCGACCATGTGATTGTAGAGACTGCCAGGGGCGTGGAGTATGGAACTGTGGTGACAGGACCTAAGATGGTGGAAGACGACAAGATTATGCAGCCGTTGAAGCCGGTTATCCGTATTGCGACACCTGAAGATGTGAAGAAGGAAGCGAAGAACAAGTCGAAAGAGAAGGAAGCGTTTGAAATCTGCCTGGAGAAAATACGTAAGCATGGACTGGAAATGAAGCTGATTGATGCAGAGTATACTTTTGATAATAATAAGGTATTGTTTTATTTTACTGCAGATGGGCGGATTGATTTCCGGGAACTGGTAAAAGATCTGGCAAGCGTGTTCCGCACAAGAATTGAGCTGCGCCAGATCGGCGTGCGGGATGAGACAAAAATCAGAGGCGGCATCGGCATCTGCGGGCGTCCGCTGTGCTGCCATACGTATCTGACAGAATTTGCCCCGGTATCGATTAAGATGGCAAAGGAGCAGAATATGTCCCTGAACCCTACAAAAATATCGGGTGTGTGCGGAAGATTGATGTGTTGTCTGACTAACGAAGAAGAGACTTATGAAGAGCTGAACAGTCGTCTGCCGTCTATAGGCGACAGTGTGACGACGCCGGAGAAACTTCATGGAGACGTGCAGTCAGTGAATGTCCTGCGCCAGCTTGTGAAGGTAATTGTTACGCTGGATAATGACGAGAAGGAAATCCGGGAGTACAAAGTGAGTGAGCTGCGGTTTAAGCCCCGCAGGAAGAAGAAGGATATCCGGCTGTCAAAAGAAGAATTCCAGGAGCTTAAAGCGCTGGAGGAAAAGAATGGAGCGTCCAGATTAGATGATGAATAGGTTAAAGGAAGGCGAACGGCTGGATGACCTGCAGGTGAAAGGCTATGAAATCATTCAGCATCCGGGACGTTTCTGCTTTGGGATGGATGCGGTGCTGCTGTCATCATTTGCAAAGGTGAAGAGAAGGGAGCGGGCGCTTGATCTTGGATGCGGGACAGGGATTCTGCCTATATTACTGGAGGCGAAGAATGAAGGCAGCTATTATGCCGGGTTGGAGATTCAGGAAGAAAGCGCGGACATGGCGCGGCGGAGCATTTGCCATAATCGACTGGAAAATAAGATTGAGATTATAACGGGGGATATTAAAGAGGCGGCTAAAATTTTCGGTGCGGCCTCTTTTGAGGTTATTACTTCCAATCCGCCCTATATGATTGAAGAACACGGATTGAAAAATGAGATGGATACGCAATATATTGCAAGGCATGAGGTGCTTTGTACGCTGGAGGACATTCTGCGGGAGAGTGCAAAGATTCTGAAGCCAAAGGGCAGGTTTTATATGGTGCACCGCCCTTTTCGCCTGGCGGAAATTCTGGCGGGTATGAATCGGCATGGAATAGAACCTAAACGGATGCGCCTGGTATATCCTTATGTGGATAAAGAGCCGAATATGGTGCTGGTAGAGGGAATGAGAGGAGCCAGGCCGCGGATGACGGTGGAGCCGCCGCTGGTTGTGTATGAGAAGGATGGAAGTTACACGCGGGAGCTGCTTCGTATGTATGGGAGGAATTTATAATGGCAGGAACATTGTATTTATGCGCGACGCCTATTGGCAATCTGGAAGATATGACGCTGCGGGCCATACGGATTTTGCGGGAAGCAGATTTGATTGCAGCAGAGGATACCCGCAACAGCATTAAGCTTTTGAATCATTTTGAAATCAAAACTCCTATGACCAGCTATCATGAGTATAATAAGATAGAGAAAGGGCGTAAGCTGGTGGAACGGCTTTTATCCGGTGAGAATATTGCTCTGATTACCGATGCGGGGATGCCCGGGATTTCTGATCCGGGAGAAGAACTGGTGAAAATGTGTTATGATGCAGGGGTGGCGGTTACGGCGGTTCCGGGGGCGTCGGCATGTATTACGGCGCTGGTCCTTTCCGGGTTGTCCACAAGGAGATTTGCATTTGAAGCATTTCTCCCGGCTGAGAAAAAAGAACGAAAAAGCATATTGACGGAGCTTAAGGATGAGACAAGGACTATGATTATTTACGAAGCTCCGCATCGGCTTTTAAGGACGCTGGAGGAACTGTATGAGACGATGGGGGAACGGAAGATTACCGTATGCAGGGAGCTTACCAAGAGACATGAGACTGCATTTACCACAACATTAAAAGAAGCTTGCAGTTACTACCGTGCACAGGAGCCTAAGGGCGAATGTGTGCTTGTGATCGAGGGAAAGAGCAGACAGGAGCTTAAAGAAGAGGCGCAGGCAAGGTGGGACGATATGTCTGTCAAAGAGCATATGGAATATTACGAAAGCCAGGGCATCGGGCGGAAAGAGGCGATGAAGCTGGTGGCGAAGGACCGGGGCGCAGGCAAGAGGGATATCTATAAAGCGCTGCTTGAACAGCGGGAGGAAGAGTGAAATGGCAAGTGTATCACTAAGGCATATTAATAAGGTTTATCCAAATGGATTTGAAGCGGTGAAGGATTTTAACCTTGAGATTGAAGAGAAAGAATTTATCGTATTTGTAGGGCCGTCAGGCTGTGGGAAATCCACGACTCTTCGTATGATTGCCGGCCTGGAGGATATTTCTTCCGGTGAGCTTAGAATTGGGGGCAAGGTGGTAAATGATACGGAGCCAAAGGATAGGGATATCGCGATGATTTTTCAGAATTATGCTCTGTATCAGCGCATGACGGTATATGAAAATATGGCATTCGGACTGAAGTTAAGGAAGACACCCAGAGATGAAATTGACAGGATGGTTCGCGAAGCGGCAAAAATCCTGGAACTGGAAGCCTTGTTGGATCGCAGACCCAAAGCACTCTCTGACGGACAAAAACTGCGTGTTGCTATGGGACGGGCTATTGTCTGTGGACCGAAGGTCTTTTTGATAGGGGAGCCACCCTCAAATTTGGATGCGAAGCTTCGGCGGCAGATGCGTTTTGAACTTTTCAGGCTGCATCAGAGATTGGGAATGACAGTTATTTATGTAACAAATGATCCGGTAGAGGCTATGATGCTTGGGACAAGGGTTGTGGTTATGAATGGCGGTGTCCTGCAGCAGGCAGATACGCCGCAAATGCTGTGTGATTATCCCCGTAATCTGTTTGTGGCTGGTTTTGTCGGTTCGCCGCAGATGAATTTTGTGGATGCAGCATGTAAGGCTGCCGGCGGCAAATTGTATCTTACGGCAGGCTCTCTGGAACTTGAGATTCCGGTGGAGCAGGTAAAGAAGTTTACTGACGGCGGTTATGTTGGGAAAACGGTGGTGCTGGGAGTTCGCGGGGAGGATGCCGGCGCTACTTTGAAGGCGCTTACACAATCCCCGGAGGCTATGAAGAAAAAGATGATTCATATATTTGATAAGGAAACGGAGCTTGCCATTACAAGTTTGTCATAGTAAAATAAAAATAGAAAAGAAAGTACAGAAAAGACGGCGTGGGATGCGCCGTCTTTTTATATGTAGTCGGGGAATGCAGCAGGGCTTTCAGAGGATTCGGGCTGTTATGGCTGAACGGATATATTTTGTGCGGTGATGGGCGTCTTAATTGGCTGAACTGGAACAGGGAGTGAGGAGAGACATCGCTTACAACAAATGGCTGGCAGAACAACGATGGAAGCAATGGAAGAAAGAGGAAGAGCAGATTCTCAGAGAAGAGGGGGCAAGTGAGGAAACCATACAGAAGTTAAGAGAATATGATTGGGAAATGTTCAAACAAGAGAGGCGTTTTCTGGAAAGGCAGACGCCCATGGCAATGCATTCGGGAAGAGAGAGAATGCAAAGAGAAGAAATCTATGATGAAAAAGAACTGCTGGAGGCAATCGATCATGAGGCGTTGTATGAAGTGGTAAAGAGCTTAGATTCCGTAAGCCGGGAAATCCTGGTTCTGAAGCTGCAACAGTACAATACAGCCGAAATTGCCAGGAAATTAGGGATTACAGAAAAGGCGGTATACAGGCGGATGGACAGGATAAAAGAAAAAATTAAAAAAATTGTCGAATGAGAGGGGAAAAAAGCAGCTTCCCGACGGCTAGTATATAAGAGGGATATTTTACACGTAACATCTGAGCTCTGAAATAGCCAAGCCTTGCGGCTGGCAGAGATCAGCAAACAACGGCAGACAGAAAGAGAGGAAAGGACTTATGAAGAGAGATATTTTGATGATGGGGATACTGACTGTATTCGGCTGCTGGGGAGTGCATATCGGAAAGATAAATAGGGAAATCAGCAAATTTGACAGAGAAATGAAAGTCATGAAACAGGCACAAAATAGTTCCCACCAAAAGAAAAATATGATACAATGAGCGCATAGCGACGAACGCAAATCCGGGGGAAGATGCGCTGTCTGCTTGCAGACGAGAGCATCTTCACAGGGATTTATGTGAGTGCAACGGACACCGAGGGAAGGGAGTTCCCGAGGTGGCGTTCGGAGAAGGTAGGTAGTGAAAGAGGTGATGAAAGTATGTTAGATGAAAAAGATGTGTTTATCATAAAAGATATTGTAGAAAGTGCAATTGAAAAGAATAATTATATCCTGCGAGATGAGATGCGAGAGAATTCGGAGAATCTGAAGAAGGAACTACGCGAAGAGATGCGAGAGAATTCGGAGAATCTGAAGAAGGAACTACGCGAAGAGATGCGGGAGAATTCGGAGAATCTGAAGAAGGAACTACGCGAAGAGATGCGAGAGAATTTGGAGAGCTTGAAGGAAGAACTACGCGGGGAGATGCGGGAGAATTCGGAAGAACTACGCGGGGAGATGCGGGAGAATTCGGAAGAACTGCGCGGAGAGATGCGAGAGAATTCGGAGAATCTGAAGAAGGAACTGCGCGGAGAGATGCGAGAGAATTCGGAGAATCTGAAGACAGAGCTGCGTGGGGAGATTCATAGTGCAATTGAGGAGAATAACGAGTTGATTTTCGATGAAATGGAGCGTTATTACCAGATGACACACAGAGAGCTCGAGGCATTAGACAAGAAGGTAACAGAGATTAGCGATTATTATCGGATTAGGAAACTGGAGGATTCCACCAGCGATAAGCTGCTGCGGCTATATGAACAGCAGCAAGAAGAAATAGAAGAAATAAAAAAACAGCTTGCAATGTAGCGGCACGCGGGACATTCTGTCCCGCGTGTTTTGATACTTATTATAGTAACAGTTCAGCCCGCGCCATTCGCAAAACGCATCTACGATGCTTCTCCGCTGCTATGCAGCTATTTTTGCTCATAAAATGGCGCTCCGCTCATAAGCCGGATTGTATGTTCATTCATGCAAGCATGATTCACCCACAATCCGGCTTATGGCTGAACTGATATGTATGAATTCTAAGGTTACATTGACTTTTTATAGGATGCGTTATAAAATAACAGAAGCGAAGGCGACAGGAGGAGAAGCAATGGTGAAATTGTATGACAAAGGTGTCTATCTTGTGAATGGCACTGAAATTGTAGAAGATGTAAAAGAAGCAGAGCGTAAGGCTGGCAGGGCGGTTTCCAGGGATGAAGCCGCAGAACAGACAATGGCATATCGTATTTTGGCTGACCATAATACATCCGGAAATATGGAACGCCTGCAGATTAAATTTGATAAACTGACGTCCCATGATATTACTTTTGTTGGGATTATCCAGACAGCAAGAGCTTCCGGCCTTGAGAAATTCCCGGTGCCGTATGTACTGACGAATTGTCATAATTCTTTGTGTGCGGTAGGGGGAACGATTAATGAGGACGATCATATGTTTGGATTGACATGTGCCAAGAAATACGGCGGAGTCTATGTTCCTCCACATCAGGCGGTTATCCACCAGTATGCGCGTGAGATGCTTGCGGGAGGCGGCAAGATGATTCTGGGTTCGGACAGCCATACACGGTATGGAGCCCTTGGTACGATGGCAATGGGTGAGGGTGGACCGGAGCTTGTGAAGCAGCTTCTGAATAAAACTTATGATATTAAGATGCCGGGAGTTGTAGGCATTTATTTGGACGGCGAGCCGATGAAGGGCGTAGGACCGCAGGATGTGGCGCTTGCAATTATCGGTGCAACCTTCGGAAATGGATATGTGAATAATAAGGTAATGGAATTTGTCGGACCCGGCGTAGGCAAGCTGAGTGCGGATTTTCGTATTGGCATTGATGTTATGACGACAGAGACCACTTGTCTTTCTTCTATCTGGAAGACAGATGAGAAGATAAAGGAATTTTATGAGATTCATGGACGTGTGGAAGATTACAAGGAGCTGAATCCGGGAGAAGTTACATATTATGACGGCATGGTATATGTAGACTTAAGTGAGATTAAGCCAATGATTGCAATGCCGTTCCATCCATCTAATGTATATACGATTGATGAGGTAAATGCAAATCTGAAGGATGTGCTTCATGATGTGGAGCAGAAAGCGCTGGTAAGTCTTGACGGAGCAGTTGACTATTCTCTGCAGAGTAAGATTGTAGATGGCAGACTTTATGTGGATCAGGGAATCATCGCAGGATGTGCCGGAGGCGGATTTGAAAATATTTGCGCGGCAGCGGACATTATCCGCGGCAAATATATCGGTTCTGATGAATTTACATTCAGTGTATATCCGGCAAGTACGCCAGTGTATATGGAGCTTGTGAAGAACGGCGCCGTAGCTGATTTGATGGCAGCGGGAACCATTGTGAAGACAGCGTTCTGCGGACCTTGCTTCGGTGCAGGAGATACGCCTGCTAATAATGCATTTTCCATCCGGCATTCTACCAGGAACTTCCCGAACCGTGAAGGTTCTAAGCTTCAGAGCGGGCAGATTGCATCTGTTGCGCTTATGGATGCACGTTCTATTGCAGCGACGGCAGCGAATAAAGGATTCCTTACTCCAGCGACGGCAATGGATGTGGAACACAAGGGACAGAAATACCATTTTGATAAAAATATATATGCAAACCGTGTATTTGACAGCCATGGAGTGGCAGATCCGTCTGTAGAGATTAAGTTTGGACCGAATATCAAGGATTGGCCGGCAATGTCAGCACTTCCGGAGAATTTGCTTGTGAAGGTTGTTTCAGAAATCCATGACCCGGTAACCACGACAGATGAGTTGATTCCGTCCGGCGAGACATCTTCTTATCGTTCGAATCCACTGGGGCTTGCGGAATTTGCGCTGTCAAGGAAAGATCCTGCATATGTAGGCCGGGCAAAAGAGGTGCAGAAAGCGCAGAAGGCGATTGAGGCAGGTTTATGCCCATTGGATGCACTGGAAGAGCTGAAGCCGGTAATGGCGAAGATTCAGGAAACTTATCCGGAAGTGGGGCAAGGAAATATCGGTGTAGGAAGCACGATATTTGCAGTAAAACCAGGCGACGGTTCCGCAAGGGAACAGGCGGCGTCCTGTCAGAAAGTTTTGGGAGGATGGGCGAATATTGCAAATGAATATGCGACCAAGAGATACCGTTCTAATTTGATTAACTGGGGTATGCTGCCGTTTATTACAGAAGAAGACCATGAACATTTAAGCTTCAAGAATGGCGATTATATTTTCGTGCCGGAAGTAAGAAAGGCAATCGAAGAGAAAGCGGAGACCATTAAAGCATATGTGGTTGGCGATGAGCTGAAGGAGTTGAATCTGAAGCTTGGCGATCTGACGGATGCGGAGAGAGAAATCATCTTGAAAGGATGCCTGATTAATTACTATAGAGGATAACAATATCTATATGAATAGAAATAGAGGGGCTGTCAGGAAATAGACAGCCTCTTTTTATATAACAGGAAATTCCTTCGGAATCCCCTGTTATATAAAATGCACTTCGTGCAGTGATGCGCAGCTCGCGGAGATGAAATTACTGTGTTACAGTCTGCTCGCGCGCGGCGATTGCACACAAGGCGCAATCTTTTTTATAATATAGGGGACAGCCAGCGCGCTTCCATCCGGCGGAACCGCTCCATATCGTCTGAAAATAAAATATCTGACAATGCAGGCGTGTCTGAGCGCAGCGGACGCTCTTTTGGAAGTTCACATCCCCGGCAATGGTTCTCATAGGAATTGTAAAGTGTGGCGCCGCAGAAATCACATGTTTTAACATTCCATACAAAACAGTCCTGCTCTGCCCTGTAAAAATGATAATACATATCCCGTTCAAGAGCCGTCATCCGGCGCTCACGGAGAAGAAGCTCTTCGTGCCATCGCAGATAATCTTCGTATGCAATTTGTGCTGCCTCTTCTGATATTTGAAATATAAAGGATACGTCACGCGCATTCTGGCATCTGGCATAGTAAATAGCCATTCTGGGAGCCAGAAGATTTCCTGCGAAGAAGTTTGCCTCAATTTCATTGTGCCGGGTTTCATTCTTGTGCCCTAAAATATGATGCCCCAATTCATGGGCGAGGGAAAATCGGATCCGCAGGGGAGATTTGTCCTGATTATAGGCAATAATTCTATGTGCCCCGTCCCGAAAGGCTTCTTCTGAATAAGAAATACACATTTCATAAAGAGCTTTATTTTTTCGCCCAAGTTCCTGGTAGGTATGCAAAGTATATCCGTAGTGTTCCAGAAGACTTGTACAGTCAACAGGAAAAGAAAATACACTGCATTCAGCGAACACATCTAAAATACGCTTCTGAATGTCATAATGATTCAAAATATCAGACCTCTTTTGGATTATCAATTTCGGACAGGAGTTTAATCAGCTGCATCTTTTGTTCTATGGAAAAATCTTTTCCGTTGCGGGCAATCAGGTGTTCCACATCTTCATAGGATGGAGCCGCCGGTTTTGCAGTGGTTCCGTCTGCTGCCATTTCTTCCAATTCTTCAACAGTAATCCCAAGATTTCTGCAGATCAGGCTAACATTATTTACGCTTGCGCGTCCTGCGCCCTTTTTCAGAATGGTATAAAGAGTACTTTCCGGAATTTCACATTTCTGGGCAAAAGACCGGACAGAATAGCCCTTTTCTTTAATTAATTTTTCTATAACGGCTGCTTTTTTCATATTCTTCTACCTCATATCAATTTTATTTGGAATGCAGATACATTCTTATAGAAAGAGTTTCACTTATGTAACTAATTATAAGCGAAATCGAAGTAAAAGTAAACGGAAAACCATAATAGAAAGAATGTTTTTTGTTACCATTCACAGAACCCCACCAGCATGCGCACTCGTCGCATCTTCGATGCTCCAGTCCCGCTCCTATCGGAGCTAAAACTGCTTATGCGGGTGGGGTGACTGCTCCACAGTTCAGATTTGGAATCCAATATATCTTCTTACGTGCAAGCACGACGAATCTATATTGGATGTCAAATCGGCTGTGAATGGTAACGAAAGTCCGCAAAAAAACTATTGACAAATTACGGATATCCGATTATTATAAAGCCATAGATTTACGGAGAACAGCAAATAAACATCTGTTCGATAGAATGAATATATCATGTGGAAACATTCATGTCAAGGACGAAATCTATTACAGCGGCCGGGCGGACGCCCGGGAGTCCTACCGGCCGTGCGCGCGCAGAATATTCCGGAGCCGGAAGAGGGGAGAACCGGCGCCGGAATCCCCAATACAGAAAATAAAATGAAAAAGAAAGGAAAGAAAAATGAATACAAATGTAATAAATAAAACAAAAGAGGAGAAGATTCTCACTGAACAGAAGGAGAAGCGTAATGCCAATACTAAATACTTCCTTACGGAAAACCACGGAGGCATTGCTGCGGTTTATCCATATCCGGTTCATTTTGAAGAGGATGGAGAATGGAAAGAAATCGACAATACATTGCAGGAAGAAAATACGGAAGAAGCAGGCTATCAAAATAAAGCCTCCCACTTTAAAGTGAAATTTGCTAAGCATGGAAATTCCAAGAAGCTGGTATCTGTAAAGCTAGAAGAACACAAGATTTCCTGGGGCTTGGAGCCGGAGGAAAAAAACGCTGCAGAAGCGTCTCTCCGGAGCGTGGAAGAAACCGGAGGCGGAGAAACTGCCATCTTCCGTATTTACGGAGAAAAAGTGCCTTCCGCAGAGGAAGAAACGCAGGAATCTTCTCTGGCGAGTGATGGAGATGAAGCGATTGAGGAGCCCGCGGCAGGTTCCGGGGATACACCGCTTGCGGCACAGGAAGATACCGCAGCATGGAACCACAGACAGATGCAGATAGAACGCGCAAGAGGCGGAGGTATCTATGAAAATGTACGGGAAGGCATGGATCTGCAGTATATCCTGGAGGGTGAGCGTTTAAAGGAGAACATTATTCTCAAAAAGAAAGAAGCGGCGGCGATTCCGATTCGTTTTCGCATCCGCCATAAGGGACTCACTGTGGAACAGGAAGGACAGGGCAGTATCCGTTTCTGCGACAGCAAGAATCCGGAGAAGGAAATCTTCCGTATGGCAGCGCCTTACTTGTATGACCGGGCAGGCGGACAAAGCGGCCAGGCATCCTATCAATTGGAAACCGGGGAAAAGGACGAGACGGTGCTTACTATTAAATTAGACAGGGAATGGCTGGAAAGTGAGGAGCGTCAGTATCCGGTGACGGTCGACCCGGGTTTGGAGACGTCCAGGACGGTTTCCAATATCATGGATACTTTTGTGAGAGAAAAATATCCGTCCAGCAGTGCAGCGGGAAGCTGGGGGTCTTTTGTAGTAGGAAATAATTCTAGTTATGGAAAGTGCAGGGCGATGTTAAAGTTCAATACGCTCCCGGCAATTCCGGAAGGAGCTGTCATCTATGATGCGAATGTATGCATCTGGCAGTATGGATTTTCTGCTAATAACGGGCAGAGCTTCTATGTGGAGGCACATGAGATAAAAACCGGTGAGGCAGGAGAGTGGCATAGCAGTACAGCAACCTGGAACAAACAGCCGGAATATGAGGCGGAAGTGCTGGATTTTGCAAAGATGGAAAATGTGGAAGCGCAGAGCGTAATTGCTCCAAAGCAGTTTCATGTGACGAAATTAATTCGTAAGTGGTATGAAGGAAACAATTATGGGATTTTACTGAAGGCGCAGAGCGAAGACGTTTTGGCAGACGCCCGGTTTGTAGCAAGCGAGTATGCGGTGGGAGACGGAACCGGAATCACCAGCTCTATGTTCCCGGCGGGAACGATTTATTATCGGGATTCCGTAGGGATCGAGGACTACTACAGCTATCACGAACAGAACGTCGGAAGGGCAGGAACCGTCCATGTCAATGATTTTAATGGAAATCTGGTGTTAGTCCATTCGGATACCCAGTTTACTGGGAATCTGTTCCCGGCAGGACTCTCTCATGTCTACAAGCTTTCCAATCGGAAGATAGACAAGAGCCTGGGGCTGGGATGGAGATTAAGCGCGCACCAGGAGCTTCTGGGGACAGGAATTCAGGATTATCCTTACCGTTACATTGATGAAGACGGCACCAGTCACTATTTCTATAAGGATACGACGGATAATAATAAATGGAAGGACGAAGATGGGCTGGGGTTTGTAATTACCCAAGTTTCCTCCGGTGATACGGAGAGTTACCGAAAGATTGAGACAAAAGATAAGACAGTTCTGACCTTCCGGCAGGATGGTTATCTGTCGAAGGAGACGGACCCCAATGGAAATACAATTACCTATACTTATACCAATATAGGTGGAAAGAATTGCCTGACAAAGATTACAAATGCGGCGGGCAAGACGATTTCTCTGCAGTATGGCACGGACGACAGGCTTCAGTATCTCTTCGATGAGGCGGGAAGAAGGTTCCTTTTCACTTATGAAGATGATAACCTGAAGAGTATTACTTACCCGGATGGGAAGACGAGCCGTTACGGGTATGATGTGGGAAGCCGCGCGAATGTGCTTAAATATGTAAAAGCGCCGGACGAATATGAGATGGAATATGATTTCGTGAGTGACTGCGGCACGGTTCGTGTATCTCATATCAAGGAGAAAAAAGGACAGAAGACCGGGCAGGAGATTCATATTACCTACAAAGACGGAAATATGACCGTGTTCGAGGAGCCGGGATTGGATGGGATGCTGTCAGGTCTGGCAGAAAATACCGGAGACGCTTCCTTAGATAACCGCATCTATACTTATCAGTTTGACAGCAGCGGACGCCCTACCTGTATTTGCGATCAGGATGGAAATGCGGCAAGTTACGGATATTTTAAGGAAGGGCAGAAAAACAATAAGCTGAGCAGCCAGGGTTCCACCATGAAGCCGGTCTTAAACCGTCTGATGAATACCCGGTTTGAGGATGGATTGAACAACTGGCAGTTATACGGAGGAACCAGTTCTCAGATCCAGGTGGTGTCCGGAAATAAGCTGGGATATGTGGGCGATAAATCGGTCAAGGTTGTAAGGACAGAATCGGGTTCCGGCGAGCTGGGTGTTCTTCAGACGATTCAGCTGGAAGAAGGGAAGACTTATACAGTCTCTGCTTACATGAAGGCAGATTCCATAACGGCAGGTTCGGATGGGAAGCTGGGGTTGATTGTCAGGGCGTTAAATAATGCAGGCAGTTGGGAGACGCTTGCGGAGTCGGATGGCGTCAGAGAGAAAACGGACGCAGGCATTGACAATGGCTGGAGACGGGACCAGGCGGTCTTTACGGTAAAGGCAGGAACTAATTATCAGTATCTGGTGGTAATCGGAGGATTCTTCCGTGCAGCAGGAACCGGGTATATGACCTGCTTCCAGTTAGAAGAAGGCAATGTAGCAAATCCATTTAACATGATGGAAAATGGTGATTTTGAATATGCGGCTTCTTCCGGCTCTATGGATCCGGCAACTTTCACCGGACTGCTTACCAGCAGCAGTTGTGCAGACGGCAGAGTACAGGGAACCACAGGAAAGAACGGAAACTGCCGGTATGGAACTCATTCCCTCCACATTTACGGGCAGCCAGGTAAGCGGAAAGGATTCTGGAAACGTATTCTTGTAAATGGAGATGAAACGGATGTATTCTCTGTTAGCGGCTGGGCAAAAGGGAAAGCCGTACCCGGCAAAGAATTCGGATTTACGGTAGGATTTGAGTACACGGACGGAACCTATAAATGGAGCAGCATTCCTTTCAACCCCTATATATCCGACTGGCAGTTTGTGAATCAGTCAATTTCACCGAACGACCAGGTTAGTGATACCGCGAAGAAATACCGCGCTATTCATTTCCATATCTATTATGGGGATAATGCTAACGATGTTTACTTTGACGGAATCCAGCTTATGCGAGATGACGGAGAGAGTTATGTCTATGATGATGACGGTAATCTGATTTCTGCAAAATCTGCGGCAGAGAAGGCAGGCTTTGCTCATGACAAAAATGGGAACTTAAGCAAAATGTCTGATATTACGGGGACATCTTTTGAGTATGGTTACGATACAAAACAGAATTTAAAACGAGCCGCAAGCTCGGAACAGTTGGTCTACCAATTCGAGTATGACAGTAAAGGCAACCCGGTTCGCACCCATGCCTACGGGGATAAACGCCGCGGGGCAGTACTGGCGGAACGACTCTATTATATCCGGGAAAAGGTATCCGGGAAATATCTAACCGTGCCAAATAGCAGCACAGCCAATGGCACGGCAGTGCAGCTACAGCCATTCAGCAAGAGTAATAATCAGAAATGGAAAGTGGTGGATATGGAGGCGGGCTATTATGTTCTCCTGCCAATGCACAATACCTCGCTGGCACTGGATGTTTATAACGGCAACGACGGTGATGGTGTGAAGGTACAGATCTACACCAGGAATAACCGGGATTCCCAGAAGTTCAAGCTACTCTCCCAGTGGAGGGGCGAGTATCAGATTGCAGCGAAATGCAGTAAGGATAAGAGGGTTCTCACCAATGCGGAGAATACCACCAGCGCAGGGGCGTTAATCACCACCTGGGGAGCCAATGAGGCTTACGACCGGCAGAAATGGTATTTTGAGCCGGCGGATTGGCCCGTAATTTCTGATGAACCGGAGGATGGCAGTATCTTTGCGATTCGTGCAAGGCACAGCGGGCAGTACCTGGACGTGCCGGGAGGATATCAGACGGAAGGACTGGGTCTTCAGCAGTATTACAATAATGGCAGTGAAGGGCAGAGTTTCTATTTTCAGAAAGAAGAGGGAACCAGTAACTATTCCCTACATCCTTTGTGCGCGCCGGGAATGGCGCTGACAAGGATTGCAAACGATTCCGGCATTAACAGACCGGCAATCGTATTGCAGACTTATTCCGGCACGAACCAGGCGCAGAAGTTCCAGTTCGTAAAGGTAGGAGATGTCTATGCCATCTATAACCCACAGTCTGCAGAAGGCATGGGGATTGTAGGAGGTGCAGAGAACTCCGTGGGCAGCGGTGCAAGAGTCGTGACAAATGGAGGAGACATCTCCACTTATGCAGACAATAAACTGTTCCTTCTGGAAAACCGTGGGAAGCAGATTGCATCTTCCATGACTTATACGGCGGACGGAAGGCAGGTAGCTTCTGTGACAGACGCCAGGGGATACACTACGCGGAATACCTATGACAGTGCCGGAAGGCTATTAACGAGTGTGACGGACGCCAGGGGAAATAAGACCGAGTATACGTATGAGGCTGCCAATGACCGCCTGAAGAGTGTGAGCATGGCAGTGAACGGGCAAAGGATCAGCAATACTTACACCTATGATAATTCCGACCGCCTGAGCAGTATCAACCACAATGGAACGGTCTGCTCCTACGAATATGATGACTTCGGCAACAAGGCAAAGGTAAAAATAGGCGACACGGCGTTGGAAAGTTATACGTACCTGCCCAATAATGGACCGCAGAAGACCCTGACTTATGCAACCGGCGAGACGTTCGAGAACGCCTACGATAATGACTTTCGCCTGATTTACCGCACGCTGACGGACAGCGCCGGGAAAAAGAGCATCCTGGACTGGAATACTTACGATGCTTATGATAAGCTCCTGCGCCATGAGGATCGAGTGCAGAATATAACTTACAATTATCAGTATGACCTGATCGGACGCCTGACGGCAATGGATACCAGCAAAACCCAGAAGCTGCGCCTGTCCTATGATAATAAAAACCGGTTGGAGAAGATTGTGAGCCAGATCGGAGGAAGTACAAAGACGACAGGCTATATTTATGGAAATGTAAGCGGCGGGGAGAAGCCGGGGCTGATGTACGGAATGCGCGTGGACAACTACCGGAGGAGTTATCTGTTCTATGACCAGATGTCCAGGTTAAAGGAAAAAAGAATCGCCCTCGGAGCAGGAAAGAACTACTATACCAGTTATACTTATGTGAAGGGACAGAAAGACTGGCAGACGACGACCCTGCCGGAGAGCATTAAAAACGGAAGCAATACCCTCACTTATAGTTACGATGCAGTGGGAAATATCACACGGATCCAGGAAAATGGCGTGAATAAGGCGTACTATAGTTATGATCCGCTGGGCAGGCTGACATTGGAAGATAATCTGTGGTTAAATAAAACATTCCGCTACTATTACGACGCAGGAGGAAATATCCTGTCAAAGGAAGAATATGCAAGGGGAGCATCAGGGACGGAGAAAAAAAGCATCTCCTATACCTATGGAAACAGCCAGTGGAAAGATCAGCTGACAGAATATGACGGCTATTCGATCCTCTATGACAGAATGGGGAATCCGGTTACCTACCGTAATGGCTGGAAAAT
>ERZ1673736.2494-NODE-2494-length-19854-cov-5.430325_pt1 | contig 19854 bp, 21 predicted proteins | sample MGYA00580212_ERZ1673736 | MGnify/ENA primary metagenome ERZ1673736 (study PRJEB41218, sample SAMN15661752) | gut metagenome | host: Homo sapiens | place: Canada: London | collected 2015-08-20/2019-03-30 | study: EMG produced TPA metagenomics assembly of...
CTCGGACAAACGGTTTTCAAGACCGCCTCGTTATGACCACTTCGATACCTCTCCACATTATTAAAATCAACCGCCATCGTCGACGGCAATCGTTATTTTAGCACACAGAAATCCTTTCGTCAATAACTTATTTACAAGAATTTATATTTTTTCACAAATATTTCTGCAATATCCAAATCCCCGGCTGTCGTAATCTTTATGTTTTCATAAGAACCCATAACCAGCTTCACCGGGACATGCATCTGCTGTTCTACTGCCATTGCATCGTCTGTCACCTGAATATGTTCTTCCTTCATCATCCGTGAATACGCTTCTATAATCAACGAACTTTCAAAAACCTGCGGAGTCTGGACAATCCAAACACGATCTCGTTCTGGCGTACTTGCCGCGAATCCGTTTCTGTCGGATAATTTCACCGTATCTTTACTCGGGACGCCGACCACACACGCACGGTACTTTTCTACCCCCTCGTAAGCCCTCTCTAACATTTCTTCATTTACGAAAGGCCTCGCACAGTCATGAATAAATACGAAACTCTCTTCTTTCTCGGATTTCCGGCGCTCTTTTAGTATCTGAAGCCCATTCCAGACAGAATCGTATCTTTCCTTTCCCCCCTCTACAATACGGCTTACTTTGTTAAAATGGTAAAAATCTACAATATTCTCCTGCACATATTCTATCTCTCCACTGCCAACTACCAATATTACCTCATCAATGATCTGGGACTGTTCAAAAACATGCAAAGAATAATATATCAACGGTTTCCCGCTAATATCCAGATATTGTTTCTGTATCTTCGTTCCCATTCTTTTTCCCTGCCCTCCTGCAAGGACAATCGCCGCGCAATGCTTCTTCTCCATAATTACCGTTCTCCCAACTTCAGATTCGGAACAGCATTCAGATCCCATCCATGTCTGGTTCCTTTTTTATACTCATAATACGCAGCCACTCCTATCATAGCCGCATTGTCTGTGCAGAAAATCGGTGACGGATAATAAAAATCAATCTCCCGCTCCTCGCACGCCTGCTTCATAGCACTCCGGAGTGCACTATTAGAGGCCACGCCTCCGGCAATGGCAAATTTCTTCAATCCGTACTCTTCTACTGCATGCATGGCATTTTCCACAAGCACGTCCGTGACAGCCTTCTGAAAAGATGCCGCCACATCCGCCTGATTCCAAGTCGCGCCCTTCATCTGACATCCATTCAGATAATTAAGCACCGCCGACTTCACGCCGCTGAAACTGAAATCATAAGGAGCATCCTCCACATGCGCTCTCGGAAATGCAATCGCCTGCGGATTGCCTTCCTTCGACACCTTGTCAATCTTTGGTCCGCCGGGATACCCCAGTCCAATTGCTCTTGCCACTTTATCAAAGGCTTCGCCCGCCGCATCATCCCGGGTTTTTCCAATAATCTCAAACTCCCCATAATCTTTCACACACACAAGATGGGTATGTCCTCCCGAGACAACCAGACAGAGAAACGGCGGCTCCAATTCCTTATGTTCAATAAAATTAGCCGCAATATGTCCTTCAATATGATGAACTCCCACCAGCGGTTTCTTCGCCGCATAGGCGATCGCTTTCGCTTCAGCGACTCCCACCAAAAGAGCTCCCACAAGTCCCGGTCCATAGGTCACACCGATGGCATCTATATCACCAAGCGCCACATTCGCCTCGGAAAGCGCCGCCTGGATCACCTGATTTATTTTCTCAATATGCTTTCTGGACGCAATCTCAGGCACAACTCCGCCATATAAAGTATGCAGGGCAATCTGTGAAGAAATCACATTAGACAACACTTCTCTTCCATTTTTTACAACAGAGGCTGCCGTCTCATCGCAGGAACTCTCAATTGCCAAAATCAACACATCTTTTATTTCACTCATTTTTACGCCTCAATCTATCTTAATCTTCAAAAACCAATTCCACCGTACGCCGATCCTTCGCTGCAACAGCATTTGGAAAAATCGCCCTTACATCTTCCATATATTCTTCCGGATAATTTAACGACGGGCTATAGTGAGTAAGCCACATCTCTTTGACCGACGCATCCTTCGCAAGCTGTGCCGCCTCATAAAATGTCATATGCTTGTACTCTCTCGCCTTTTTTGCCTTATCCTTTTCTCCGTACATGCCTTCGCAAATAAACAAATCCGACCCTTTTACATTCTCCCGGATAGAATCTGTAGGTCTGGTATCCGTACAATAGGTAAGCTTAATTCCTTTTCTCGGCGGTCCGAGAACCATATCCGGTGTCAGCTCGCGGCCTTCTTCCGTCACCGTCTCGCCCCGCTGCAAGATACCCCAGTACTTTTTCGGGATGGCCGCAGCTTCTGCCCGTTCTACATCAAATTTCCCTGCGCGGTCGATTTCCAGTGTATATCCATAACAAATCACATTATGGTTCACCCGGAAAGCTTTCAGCCGATAGCCATTCATCTCCAGTACCTGCTCCGGCTCTGTAATTTCAATAAATTTAATCTGAAAAGGCAGCTCCGGCGCAATGACACGCAAAGCGTTCACCACCCGTTCCAGCCCTTTCGGTCCGATTAAAGTCAGGGGCTCCGTCCGGTCCGCATTTCCCATGGTAAGGAGCATACCAGGCAGACCGCTGATATGATCTCCATGGTAATGAGTAAAACAAATTACATCAATCGGTTTAAAACTCCATCCTTTTTCTTTGATCGCAATCTGGGTTCCTTCGCCGCAGTCAATCAGAAGACTGCTTCCGTTGTAGCGCACCATCAAAGAGGTGAGCCATCGGTACGGAAGCGGCATCATGCCGCCCGTTCCCAGCAAACATACATCTAACATCTTTTCCTCTACTCTCCTATCGGAACAGCAAATGTTGCAACAAACTCATCATAACATTTTTCACACAGGTCAAAGGAATCCACCTGATTATCTTTTTTTGAAAAATACCCCCACCGCTTATCTACAGATAAAACATCTTCCGTGGGGCAGCCATGATTTACTGCAATTTCCTTTCCGCATTTATTACAAATAATTTTATCGATTTCTTTTGTTTCTTTTAATTTGTACTGGCGCATACAAGATTCCTCCGTCAGAAATTATTTTCGTGCTACGCCTATATTATATCTTCCTTCAAGGCCCGTTTCCAGTGGGAAACACTTCCTTGTCTGTCAACTATCTGCCAATCTCACGGCTCATAAGTATAGCATCCTCCGTGGGATTTGTATAGTAATTCTTGCGTATCCCATCCTGCACAAACCCATAATCTTCATAGAAAGAATATGCTGTCTGATTGCTCTCACGCACATCCAGCAGAAGTTTATTAATTCCTTTATCTTCACACAGATTCTCCATTTCAAGAAGCATCCTTGCCCCCACCCCCTGTCGGCGGTACTCCGGTTCCACTGCAACACGGGCAATCTCTCCTTCCTCCAGCACATAATACAAAATCAGATATCCGATTAATTTCTTATCGTCAAATGCTGTAAGCATCATGGTCTGCTTCTGCATCAACGACTCTTCGAGCGCCGCCGCACTCCAGGCATCCGGAAAAATTGCCTTCTCTAACGCCGCCACCTCTTCTATATCTTCTTTTCGCATTTTATGAATCTCGAACATACGCTTTCCTCCTGTGCTATTACAATTCTGCAATATCCGCAATCAACGCCTCTACTGCATTCTCCCCGGTTGCCCAACTGGTACAGAATCTGACTGCACTGTGTGTCTCATCTGTCTTTTCCCAGAAACAATATCCATATTTCTCCTTCAGCTTTTCCAAATGCTCATCCGGCATAATCGGAAATTGCTGATTCGTATAGGAATCGAATAACAGCCGGTATCCTTTATCAATAAATGCCTGCTTCAACCGCATTGCCATATCGTCAGCATGCTTCGCCACTTTAAAATACAGCCCATCTGTAAACAAAGTGTCGAACTGAATGCCCAGGAGCCGTCCCTTTGCCAACATACCGCCCTTCTGTTTCATCATATAACGAAAATCTTTCTTAAGCGTCGGATTCGTAATCACCACTGCCTCACCAAACAGCGCTCCCGCCTTCGTCCCGCCAATATAAAATACATCCGTATTTTCGGCCACATCCTGCAGCGTCATAGTGCTGGCATCCGACATCAGGCCATATCCAAGTCTCGCACCATCCAGGAATAATGGTAATTCCAGTTCTTTGCATACTGCATACAGCTCTTCCAGTTCGCTTTTGGAATATAGGGTCCCATTTTCCGTCGGATGAGAAATGTATACCATCCCCGGCTGCACAATGTGTTCATGGTTCGCATCTTTCCAATGGAATTCATGGGAATCCCGCACCTGTTTTGCCGTGATTTTTCCATCCTTGCTTGGCAGCGCAAGCACTTTATGCCCGGTTGCTTCTACCGCCCCGGTCTCATGAACATTAATATGCCCTGTTTCTGCGCACAGGACACCCTGGTAAGGGCGAAGAATCGAACTGATTACTGTGAAATTTGTCTGTGTACCTCCCACCAGGAAATGTACATCCGCATCTTTCCTTCCACAGAGCCGACGGATTTTCTCCCTTGCACTTTCGCTGAATTCATCCTCGCCATATCCCGGCGTCTGTAGAAAATTGGTCTCTTCCAGCCGTTTTATAATTTCGGGGCATGCGCCTTCCGTATAATCACACTCAAATAAAATCATTTTCCACCTGTCCTTTCCGCCCGTTCTCTCTCCGCCTGAGATACCCGCAGATAATCCGGCTGATGCTCCGCTGCCGTTTCACATTTTCCCGCTTTATAGTATTCCATTCCCAGCGCCCCCACAGACGCCGCCCTCTGGCGGTTCATATGCGCCGGGGCATACTGATGCAGAACTTTCAGATTTCCGTCCAGATATTCCCGGTGAACCGGTACCCCGTCGCCCAGGAAAATCACTGGCTGTCCACATTGATTCAACTTTTCTGCCAGTCCGTCAATGCCAATCGCCATCTGCGGCTCTATCACGCAGAGCTGTCCATTTTCAAATGAATACATGCCCGTGTATACCTGATTTCTTCTGGCATCCATAATCGGGCAGACAATTCCCGGGACGCCATACAGATTATAAGCAAGCCCTTCCAGCGTCGGCACATGGATTAACGGCTTTCCCAGCGCAAGTCCCAGCCCCTTTGCTGTTGCCGAGCCGATGCGCAGTCCGGTAAAAGAACCGGGGCCTCCGGAAATCGCAATTGCATCGACAGAGTCCAACTCCAGCTCTGTCATTTTCGCCACCTCGTCCAACATAGGCAGAAGCGTCTGTGAATGTGTCTTTTTATAATTTACCGTATATTCTGCCACAGTCTGTCCGTCTTCCATCACTGCCACCGACGCAACCAGACCGGAGCTTTCCAGCGCCAATATTTTCATGCTGATACCTTCCTTGCTTTCTATTTTTCTTCTATAGTTATTCTCCGGAAATCAAATCCCTTTTCCAAATCCTTCTCTATCTTAATCTCCGTATAGTGTTCGGGAAGAATTTCAGAAATCAGGTTTGCCCATTCAATCAGGCTCACGCCTTCTCCATAAATATAGTCTTCATATCCAATCTCTTCCATCTCTTCCACATCACCGATTCGATAAACATCGAAATGATAAAGCGGCAAACGTCCCTCTTCATATATCTGGACAATCGTGAAGGTAGGACTGTTTACCGGTTCCTCAATGCCAAGGCCCCACGCCAGCCCTTTGGTAAACACCGTCTTCCCCACACCCAAATCACCTACCAGCGTAAATACATCACCAGCCCGAGCCTTCTGCCCGATCCGCACTCCCAGGTCATAGGTCTGCTGCTCACTGTTCGTCTCTATTATTTTCGCCATAATGACTCCTTAATCCTCTAAAATACTACTTTTATCATACCACATCTTTTTTTCTTCTGCTACCAGGTTATATTTATTTTAGATTTTTTAGACTTTTCATGCTATAATAGGCCAAAACAAATCATTTATGGAGGTATGGATTTATGAAATTTTCTTTTTACCACAACAATATAAACGTATTTAATCTGGAAAAATCCCTGGAATTCTATCAGAAAGCTCTCGGCCTTACGATAACCAGGGAAAAGGAAGCCGGTGACGGAAGTTTTAAATTGGTTTTTCTGGGAGACAATACCACCCCTCACCTGCTGGAACTGACATGGCTCCGGGATATGGATAGACCGTATAATCTTGGAGATAACGAAATCCATCTGGCAATGCGGACCGATAACATAGAAGAAGCCCATGCGCTTCATAAAGAGATGGGATGCATCTGCTTTGAAAATGAAGCGATGGGCGTCTATTTCATTGCCGATCCGGATGGATATTGGATTGAAATCTGCAGTTAAAGATTGCGCAAACGCGCAATCTATTTAATTTCCACAACCTCATAATCCTGGTCTTCCACCGTCTTTCTCAGTACATCATCCGCCAGCTCCTTATTCAGCTTCACCACTGCCGTACCAGCTTCATGGCTTACCTGCGCTTCATCCACCTCGGGCAGCGCCTCCAGGCATTTCTTGACTCTTGCCTCACAGTGTCCGCACATCATACCGTTAATTTTCATTGTTTTTTCCATCGTTATTTCCTCCTGTTTCTTTTTATTTTTTATTTTTTTGTCCTTACTTGCATCATACATACGGAACCAATTCAGCCGCAGTGCATTTGTCACCACGCAGAAGCTGGACAGGCTCATTGCCGCTGCTCCGAACATCGGATTCAGCTTCCATCCAAAGAAAGGATACCACAATCCCGCTGCCAGCGGAATCCCAATTGCATTGTAAAAGAATGCCCAGAATAGATTTTCATGGATATTCTTAAGCGTTGCCCGGCTGAGCCGGATTGCCGCAGGCACGTCACTTAAGCGGCTCTTCATTAATACAACATCCGCAGCGTCAATCGCGATATCCGTCCCTGCGCCAATCGCAATTCCCATGTCAGCACGCGTCAACGCCGGAGCGTCATTAATACCATCGCCCACCATCGCTACCTTGCCTTTCTGCTTCAGCATACGGATAACGGATTCTTTCCCATCCGGGAGAACACCTGCAATCACTTCATCCACTCCTGCCTGCCGTCCGATTGCCTGTGCTGTCCTCTCATTATCACCGGTCAGCATTACCACACGGATTCCCATATTCTGTAATTCTCTGACTGCCCGGGGGCTGTCTTCTTTCATTACATCTGCTACCGCTATCATCCCAAGATATTCTTTATCTCTGCTAAAAAACAGCGGAGTCTTACCTTCCCCGGCAAACTCCCCGGCTTTTTTCCGCGCTGTTTCAGGGATGATGGCCTTTTCATTGATAAAGTTCCGATTTCCTCCATACAGCATAGTTTCTCCCAGTCTTCCGGAAAGCCCGTTGCCGGGAACCGCCCGGAAATCGCAAATTTCTTCGCCAGCAGCTGCATCCGTATCTTTCCGCTCTTCTGCCAGCTCCACAATTGCCTTTGCCAACGGATGTTCGCTTTTCTTCTCCAGTGTATAGGCCGATTTCAGAAGTTCCTGCTCCGAGATTCCTTCCGCAGGTACAAGGTCCGTCACCTTCGGTTCTCCCCTGGTAATCGTTCCCGTCTTATCCAATGCAACAATCTCCGTCTTCCCTGTCTCTTCCAGCGAAACAGCCGTCTTGAATAAAATACCGTTCTTCGCCCCCATTCCATTACCTACCATAATCGCAACCGGGGTCGCAAGCCCCAGCGCGCAAGGGCAACTGATTACCAACACGGAAATCCCGCGTGCCAATGCAAATCCCATGCTCTGGCCTGCAAAAAGCCACACAAGGATTGTCACGGCTGCAATGGCAATTACCGTCGGGACAAAGATTCCTGACACCTTATCCGCCACCTTTGCAATTGGCGCTTTTGTTGCCGCCGCATCGCTTACCATCTGTATAATCCGGGACAGGGTTGTATCCTCTCCCACTCTGGATGCCTCGCATTTGATAAATCCTGACTGATTTATCGTAGCCGCCGACACAGAATCACCGGGGACTTTGTCCACAGGTATACTTTCCCCGGTCAAAGCCGACTCATTTACCGCGCTGCTTCCGTCTATCACAACACCGTCCACCGGAATATTCTCTCCGGGCCTTACCACAAATATGTCGCCAATCTTCACCTGACCGGCAGGAATTTCCATCTCTTTTCCATCTTTCAGAACAACCGCCGTCTTCGGCGCAAGCTGCATCAGACTTTTCAGTGCATCCGTTGTCCGTCCTTTGGAACGGGCTTCCAGCATCTTGCCCACCGTAATCAATGTCAGGATCATTGCTGCCGATTCAAAGTAAAATTCGTGCATATACTCCATGACCGCAGATGCATCGCCCCGCAGCTGCGCGTCCGTCATCGCAAAAAGCGCATACGTACTGTAGCCAAAGGATGCTCCTGCTCCCAGAGCAACCAGCGTATCCATGTTCGGAGCCTTATGCCACAAACTCTTAAATCCACTGATAAAAAATTTTTGATTTATTATCATAATCGTGATGGTTAAGAGCATCTGCAAAAGCCCCATCGCCACATGATTATCCGCCAAAATCTCCGGCAGCGGCCAGTTCCACATCATATGTCCCATCGAAAGATACATAAGCGGTACCAGAAAGCAAAGAGACAGAATCAGGCGTCTCTTTAAAACCGGCGTTTCTCTGTCTTTCAGAAAATCTTCCTCTTTCGCCTGTGTCTGCACGCCCTCGCGGGTGTTTTCACCGGCAGATTTCAAAGACGCCCCATATCCCGCCGCCTCTACAGCCTCTATAACAGCACGGGCATCCACATCCCCCTCTACTCCCATGGAATTTGTCAAAAGACTAACTGAACAGGATGTTACCCCCGGTACTTTCCCTACCGCTTTCTCCACTCTTGCACTGCAGGCAGCGCAGCTCATTCCCGTCACTCGATACTGCTCCATAATCTTCACCTCCATCTATTCTTCCAGCCCTGTCTACTTCATTAATTTCTGCAGGGTATCCACCAGTTCATCTATGGTTTCATCTTTTCCTTCCCGGATATCCTGTGCAACACAGCTTCGGATATGATTAGCAAGCAGCACTTTATTAAAACTATTAAGCGCCGCATTCACCGCTGAAACCTGTATCAGTATATCTGTACAGTAGGCGTCACTCTCTACCATCTTCTTAATTCCTCTTACCTGTCCTTCAATTCGGCTCAGCCGATTCAGCAAATCTTTGTATTCTTTGTCCGGCCGCTCCTTTGTCTTATGACAGCATTCTTTTAATTCTTTCAAACCCATCACCTCTCTTAGCTCTCATATTATACCCCCAAGGGGTATTTGTCAATATAAAAAATCTTATCCATTACGCACAAACAGCGCTACTATACATAATTCCCGCATAGGGTATGTATAATAGCGCCGCTTTTTTCTAAATGCTTCTCTTTTAAATTTTACATTTCATTGCGATGATATACCTTTTCTCCACTCATGTATACATCAACCAAATCATTGACTGCTGTAATATCTTCTGCCACATTTCCTTTTACCACAATCATATCCGCCAGAAGCCCTGCCTTCAGCTGTCCGATGGTATCTGCAAGTCCCAGAACCTTCGCCGGATTGGAGGTTGCCGTCTCGATCGCCTGAATCGGCGTAATTCCATATTCCACCATCAGCTCCATCTCCCGGTTAATCGGAAGCGGCGGTGCGTCATAAAGCACCATGTCGCTTCCGGTACACACGGTAACGCCTGTGTCATAGAATTTCTTAAAATTATCCTTATAAGCATTATATGCCGGTTCAAAAAACGCCATATCCTTCATTGCCTTTGCCGCAATTCTGTCACTCTTATTATATCCGGCTTCCAATTTCTCCTTGCAGAATTCATAAAGCACGGTATACGCTGTCATCGTCGGAACCCATGCCTGTCCATTTGCAGCCATCTGCTGCACCTGCTCATAGGTAAGGAAGGTTCCGTGTTCAATGGTATCAAAGCCGGCATCAATCGCCATCTGAAGAGCCGGCTGCAAACCTGCATGAACCGCACACTTTACTCCTACACGGTGGGATTCATCAACCGCCGCATTCAGCTCTTCCTGGGTAAATTCCGGAAAGCTCACCCTTCCACTGGTCAGAATCTTTACCCAATCCGCGCCGTCACGAAGCTGCTTTCGTATCTCCTTACGTATCTCCCATTCTCCGTCCACCTGTTCAATCCCATCGTCATATCCATGGCCTCCCGTCATGCACATTCCTGCATCGGAATGAATGATCCTCGGAACCTTCACCCATCCCTTTTCTCCGGCAAGCCGAAGCTGCTTGCACAGATTATGGGGAGAAGACAAATCCCTGACCGTCGTAATCCCAAGGCTAAGAGCCAGCTTTGCCTGCTCCTGGGCATAATAAGCTATCATAAAGTCATCAAAAGCTCCCTGATCCGGCTGGCTGTAATAATATCCAAAATGCACGTGCATATCGCAAAGTCCCGGGAGCAGGGTCACGTCCCCATAGTCTTTCACCTCTTCCGACGGATACTTCGCTGTCATCTCCGCCTTTAATCCCACATCCTGAATCACGCCCTCTGCATTTACCACTACCGCGCCGTCCATCAGATGGGTCTTCCCATCTCCCGTCAATACATGTTTTCCACAATAAATCATTTTCCTCACCTTCCCTATCCTATCATCATTTTTATAATCTCTTCGTTCGTAGCACGCATACCTTCTCTGCCAAGCCGCCCCACATTATGAATCGTATTATCTACGCCTTTCGCCACAATTCCATCGCCGCCATAAAATTGCTGCCCATTCCGGTACATATCATAGCCCATAATCCCCGCATCTACTGCAAATGCAATCTTTGCCGCACAGGATGCCTTTGCCCCGTCGCACACAATCCCCGAAACAATCGCCAATGCATTTACAATCGTATGGATAATCTCCTCATAGTCTCCGCCATTTAAATAAGCAATTCCGGCACCCGCTGCTGCTCCGGCGCTTACCGCCCCGCAGTAAGCCGATAATCTTCCAATCCCCACCTTCTGATAAATGGCAGTCAGATTGGACAGTACCAACGCCCGGTACATTTTCTCTTCACCGGAATCTAATTCTTTGGCATATTCCAAAACCGGAAGCGAACAGGTCATTCCCTGATTGCCGCTGCCGGAATTAATGATAACCGGAAGCTCACAGCCATTCATTCTGGCATCAGAACCTGCCGCTGCCATGGCTTTCGCCCGGCTGCGGATCCCATTGCCTTCTGACTTAAGGATTACACTGCCAATATTTGCACCATAATCTCCCTGTAATCCTTCTTTTGCAATCGCCGTATTATACTGTATCTGCCTGTCCAGGACTTCTCTTACATCGTCAATCTCTACACATCTGACAAACTCCCATATCTTCTCCATGGACAGAAGACTCCGGTCTGTCAGTTCTTCCTCCCCTTCACTTTCTACCTGATGCTGTTCAATAATATTTCCGTTCTTCTCCACCAACACAATATTCGTATGGAAATTGGTAATACGTACCTTCGCATATTCTTCTTTTTTATACACTGTAACAATAATATCAAAGGTAAATCCCTCATCCAGATACTCCATCCGAATTTCCACATTTTCCAGATAATCCCGCAGCTTACAAATCCCGTCCTCAGTTACACCGGCAATAACCTCCAATTCTCTGTCTGCCTCTCCACACACAATCCCGGCTGCCGCCGCTGCCGGAATTCCTTTTAAATGTCCTGTATTTGGCACAATCACACTTTTAACATTCTTAATAATACTGCCGCTCGCCTGTACCAGTACCTTTTCCGGGAGTTCCCCCAAAGCTTCTCTTGCCTTCGCCGCCGCATAAGCGATAGCAATCGGTTCCGTACACCCCATCGCCGGAAGAAGCTCCTCCTTCAGAATCTGTACATATGCCTGATAAATTTCATTTGTCCTCTCCATACCGCTCTCCTTTTCTTTTCCACTGCTTTCTATCATTCTGTAAATTCCCCGGAAACAACCTCTTTCACCGCTTCAATCGACATGTCCAGAAAATCAGCAACCACATCGATAGAAACGCCCTGCGACAGCTTCGCCATTATCAGTTCTTTATTCCGTTGTTCTATTCCCTGTTCTATTCCTTCAGCATATAACTCCTCCAGAGCCTTACACATGTCTATCTCCTCCTTATCTTCTTCTCGCACCACATTCTTTAGTTGCTTTTCCGAGTTTAAAAACACCCGCATAACCTGATAAGTTTCTTTATCCACCCTGCTGAAATAGTCTTGATTCTCATGTATATATTGAATGAATTCATCTTTCTGATTCTTATATTTTAACACGCCCAGAATTAGTTGTAAATCCGTCATAAACACTTCTAAATCGTTTATTCTGGCTGCATCTACCAGATTGATATGATAATTAGGAACGAACTTTTTCATCCTATCTATTTCTTTATATTTATCATTCAATCCCAGCATTCCATAAATGTCTTTCTCTCCGTCCCACGGTTCCGCTCCATAGTAAAATACCAGTGTAATAACCGGTTTTAACTTGTCTTCTTTTTTATATCTGGACAAATATTCTGCGTCTGTTGTTTTATCTTCTGCCGCCTTATGTTTCTCCCACATCAAATCTATTTGATTTTTATAAGTAAGCCCGTCATATATCATATTTCTCACAGGCATCGCATAATGAACCTTATCCTGGCTCTCAACGGCCAAAACTGCTAACTCCATTCCCTGATTCCATTGCATAACAATATCTCTATACCGCTCTGCCGCTGTCTCTTTCCCCGTCTTCTCTTCTAACAAGATTTCTGCTTTTCTGTCAGTCGGTTCTAATTCTTCAGCATGGATGATTTGTTTTCCATCAAACAAGATTCCATTAAACAAATCCGCATACCTTTTCTTTTCCGAAAGCCATCGATTTATTTTTACATCATTTTTTCCCATACGTTCTCCTTTGCATAAAATATTCTTTTGGGATTTATCCGCAGAACTGCGGAAGGAATTCTTCAACAGATATAGATTATACTTCCAACAATAGATTTACATAAATTTGGGTTTTTGTCAAGGCCTTTTTACAAAAAGAGTACCGACCATACCAGATGACCGATACCCTTATCCTTCTCATCCTATTTTTTAAGCTTTTCTCACGGCTATAAGAAATTTCTTCTCGCTTAATGCCTGCTCTACCATATCCAGCGTCTCTTCGCTGTCGGCGCTCACATTGTGATAATGATAATTGGACGTAATGTTTTTCAATGGACTGGATTTCCCGGAACGGATATCTTCCAGAAATTCCGCCACCTTTCTCCGGGAATTAATCCCAAGAGGCGCTTCCATATGCCCATACACTCTATGGTTCACCATGACATTTTCCACGCAGGCGCCCAAATCCACAATGCAGCACAGCTCTTCTTCCAACTGCTCATCCGTATGCTGAACCTTAAAAATCCTGCTTACCGTCCTGGGTGCGTTCAGCAGATACCCCCGGTTCGTGGAGATAATATCGTAACCGGACGCACGGAGCAATGCAATATCCTGCACAATCACCTGTCGGCTCACCCCATATGCAAGAGCCATTCTCTGCCCGGAAACCGGAGCTTTACTTTCTTTTATCTGCCGGACAATCTCTGCCCTTCTGTCAGAACCAGTCATAAATCCCTTTTACCTCCGTCCATTACTTCGCATGCAGATTCTTTAATGAGATGTCCAATATCGGAGCAGAATGCGTCAGCGCACCGCTGGAAATATAATCGACCCCTATTGCCGTCAGATTCTCTATGTTCTCTTTTGTAACATTACCGGAACATTCTGTCTCTGCACGCCCGTCAATAATGCGGACAGCCTCCTGCATCTCTTCTACTGACATATTATCCAGCATAATGATATCTGCTCCTGCATCTACCGCTTCCTTTACCATATCCAGGTTCTCTACTTCCACTTCTATCTTACGCACAAAGGGTGCGTATTCTTTCGCCATCTTCACCGCTTTCGTTACACTGCCTGCCGCCCCGATATGATTGTCCTTCAAAAGCACGCCGTCTGACAGATTATAGCGATGATTAAATCCACCGCCGACACGCACTGCGTATTTTTCAAAAATACGCATATTCGGTGTGGTCTTCCTTGTATCAAGAAGTTTGGTTTTGCTTCCTTCCAGAAGCGCTGCAACCGAATGGGTATAAGTCGCGATTCCGCTCATCCTCTGAAGGTAATTTAACGCCACCCGCTCACCGGATAATAATACACGGATATCACCGGTTACTTTCCCCAGCAGCTGTCCATTCTTCACTTCATCTCCGTCTTTGCAGAAAAGCTCCGTTTCCACTTTCTCATCCAGCAAATAGAAGACTCTCTTAAATACTTCCAGCCCGGCTATCACTCCATCCTGTTTGCAGATTAAATCAACTTCTCCGGTAACTGCCTCTTTCATTACCGCATTAGTGGTTACATCTTCACTGGAAATATCTTCTTTTAACGCCTCCAAAATCAAATGGTCCGCCTGCAATGTCATGGTTATCTGATTCATAATCCCAATTCTCCTTTTCTTCTCTTTCTACTGTTCCTGTCCAATCTTCTTTGCTGCTCTTTTCGCAAACACAAGACTTTCCAGCAGGGAATTGCTGGCCAGCCGGTTAGCGCCATGCACGCCGTTACAGCTCGTCTCCCCCGCCGCATACAAATGCTCCATGGAAGTCCGGCTATCGGAATCCACCCAGATTCCTCCCATAAAATAATGCTGTGCCGGTACAACCGGAATACATTCTTTCAAAACATCGTACCCTTCCTCCAGACAATGCTGATAAATATTGGGAAAATGCTTTAATATTGTTTCTTTCGGAACATGTTCCATAGACAGCCACACATAGTCTGTCCCGTCTTTTTCCATCTCTTTGTAAATTGCCTCCGTCACCACATCCCTGGGAAGCAGCTCATTGACAAACCTCTCTTTGTTCTTATTATAAAGAACCGCGCCTTCCCCTCTCACCGACTCCGATATCAGGAATCTTCTTCCCGGCTTCGTAGAATACAACGTCGTCGGATGAATCTGGACATAATCCAGATGTTCCAGCCGAATTCCATGTTTTCTGGAGATATCCAGCGCATCCCCTGTCAAATGCGGGAAATTCGTAGAATGCTTATACTTTCCTCCGATTCCGCCGCTTGCAAGAATCGTATCAGGAGCATAAATCCTCATCTTTCCTTCTTCATTTTCCGCGAAAATACCGACGCAGCGACCATTTTCTTCTATAATATCCGTCATAACCGTATATTCATAAATCGTCACATTCTCAAGCTTCTTCACCTGCAAAAGAAGTTTACTTGTAATTTCCTTCCCGGTAACATCTTCATGGAATAAAATCCGCGGCTTTGAATGCGCCCCTTCTTTAGTATAGGCAAATTCTCCGTTTTCCTTCTCAAATTCTACACCATATCCCACCAGGTCATTGATAATCTCACGGGAACTTCTAATCATAATATCCACGGATTCTTTCCGGTTCTCATAATGTCCCGCTTTCATCGTATCTTCAAAATAGCTGTCATAGTCTTTCTCATCCCTCAGCACACAGATTCCTCCCTGTGCAAGGAAAGAATCGCTGCTCTCCACATCAGCTTTTGTTATCATCACAATCTTTTTATCAGAAGGCAGATTTAACGCGGCAAATAAGCCCGCCACGCCTGTTCCCACGATTGCAACATCTGCGTAAATATCCATTTTTCACCCTCCCCGGCTCAAGCCTTCCGGCAGACTATTTCGCCAACTCCAGCATTCTTTCCAACGGTTTTACTGAATTTACACGCAGCTTATCAGAAACATGTACCTCATTTTCTCCCGTCTCCAATACATGCAGGATTTTTTCCAGCGTATTCTTTTTCATATTCGGACAGACCGGCACGGTTTCCGGAAAATAGAACTTTTTATCCGGATTATCCTGCTGCAGTTTGTAGGAAACCCCTTCTTCTGTGCAAATAATGAATTCTTTTTCCTCACTCTGCGCCGCATAGTTAATAATGCCTGACGTACTTCCGATATAATCTGACATTTTCAGGATTTCCTCCCGGCATTCCGGATGTGACAGCACGAGCGCCTGTGGATGTTCTTCCTTCACCCGAAGCACCTCTTCTGCCTGCATCCTCTCGTGTGTCGGACAGAATCCTTCATTATATATAAAATGCTTTTCCGGCACCAGTGCTGCTATGTAATGTGCAAGATTGCGGTCGGGAATAAAGAAAATATTCTTATTCGGAAGCGCTTTCACAATCTTCACCGCATTGGCAGAAGTTACACACACATCGGAATGCTGTTTAAGCTCTGCCGTAGAATTGATGTAGCAAACTACCGCAAGATCTTCATACGTATCCCGCATCTTCCGGATCGTCTCTGCATCCGCCATATGCGCCATCGGACAATCGGCTGTCAGATCCGGCATCAGAACCGTCTTACCGGGACTTAACATCTTAGCGCTCTCTCCCATAAATGACACGCCGCAGAATACAATCGTCTGCTCTGTAAGTCCTGCCGCGACCTTGCTCAGATAGAAGGAATCCCCTATATAATCTGCAATATCCTGGACTTCCGGTCTCACATAGTAGTGTGCAAGAATAACTGCATTCTTCTCTTTTTTCAATTTGTTGATATTCTCAATAATACTCATCTTCGTATCCTTTCTTTGCCAAGCAACTACATTGTTCCTATTATACCATCAAGGTTTACATGTGACAAGACACATGTTTATACAAATATCCTGGCGATTTTCCCATAAATATCATGAAAAATGCTGTCATAATTCCCATACAAAGAAATGGTCCGAAGGCGAAACAATCGCGGCGTCCTTTTTTCTTTCCTGCCAGCAGCCGGAACGCATAACCTCCCGCCATGAACAGCGCAAGCAAAAAGGCATCTGCCATCCTGCGCCATCCCAGAAACATTCCACTTACAGCCGACAGTTTGATATCCCCGCCGCCAAAGGCTCCCGGCCGGATCAGATTAAGCATAAGAAGCGGCACACTTACACACAGAATTCCCATTCCTCGTTCTGCCATTTCAATTTCCGGGAAAAACGGAACGGCACAGATCTCTGCTGCAAGCAGCACCGCAAGCAATCTGTCCGGAATCCTTTTTGTTTTTCCATCAATCCACGCTATCAGAAACAATATTAAAAAGATACAAATCGTAAAAAACATACCCATCAGAAGTCTTCTTTTCCCCTTTCCTGCATAAATATTCTCATGTTAAGAATTTGCTAAAATTGATATTCGTTTTCAAAACCGGATTGTTTCCACCTCCTTTGCTATGTTAAAGTACTCAGTAAGAAGAAAGGATTGTTTACTGCATGGATTTTTACCAAACCAAATTTACCGAAAAATTGAAGGAAGCTTTCAACGCAGTCCTTCCTATTATTGGAATTGTACTGTTTCTTAGCTTTACTATCGCCCCTGTCCCTTCCAGCATACTGCTGCTGTTTTTGTTCGGCGCCGTACTCCTGATAATCGGAATGATGTTCTTCACTCTTGGCGCTGAGCTTTCTATGACACCCATGGGCGAAAAAATGGGGACCAAAATGGCGTCTGCCGGAAACCTTGGTTTCGTGCTTTTTCTATGCTTCCTTCTGGGCTTCGTCATTACCATCTCGGAACCTGACCTTCAGGTACTTGCCGAACAGGTACCCTCCATACCAAACCATATCTTAATCCTGGCGGTGGCATGCGGCGTCGGTTTTTTTCTGGTAATCGCAATGCTGAGAATGCTTTTTGCAAAGGCGCTTCCTCCGCTTTTGTTTCTGTTTTACATTGTCATATTCCTATTGGCATTCTTGATCCCGGAAGATTTCCTTGCCGTGGCATTTGACTCCGGCGGCGTTACCACCGGACCAATGACTGTCCCCTTCATCATGGCTCTCGGCGTAGGTTTTGCTGCCGTCCGAAGCGACAGACATGCGGAAGATGACAGTTTCGGCCTTGTGGCTTTGTGTTCCATCGGGCCAATTCTGGCAGTAATGATTCTGGGACTTTTGTACCATCCGGAAGACACCGGCTATACTCCCACAGCCTTGCCGGAAATTTCAAACTCTGTGGAACTATGGAAGTGCTTTGCAGAAGGGTTCCCGGAATATATGCGGGAAATTGCAAATTCCCTGCTGCCGATTGTCCTGTTTTTTGCTGCATTCCAGATGATTTCATTAAAATTAAAGAAGAAAAAACTACTCAAAATCATAATTGGAATCGCATACACTTACATCGGCCTGGTTCTCTTCCTTACCGGTGTAAATGTAGGATTTATGCCGGCAGGAAACCATCTCGGGCAGACGATAGCCGGTCTTCCTTACCGATTCCTCCTGATTCCTCTCGGTATGGTAATTGGTTTCTTCATCGTAAAAGCCGAGCCGGCCGTCTATGTACTGATAGAACAGGTAGAAGAAATCACGTCCGGTGCAATTCCGGGGCGTGCCATGAGCCTTAGCCTGTCGCTGGGAGTCGCCGTCTCAGTAGGGCTTGCCATGACACGCGTTTTAACCGGGATTTCTATTCTTTGGTTTATCGTACCGGGGTACGCGATTGCACTCATGCTATCCTTTTTTGTCCCGAAAATATTTACTGCAATCGCCTTTGACTCCGGCGGAGTAGCATCCGGTCCCATGACGGCAGCCTTTCTCCTTCCATTTGCTATGGGAGCCTGCCAGTCCGTGGGCGGAAACATCGTTCAGGATGCATTTGGAATTATTGCTATGGTAGCTATGACGCCTTTGATTGCCATCCAGATTCTCGGCTTCATTTACCAATACCGGATGAAACACGCAAAAGTTTCTGAAACAGAATCCGCATCCTATCTTGATATCTGGGAAGAGGATGATATTATTGAATTATAGCGTGGCTCAGAAAGGATATTTCTATGGATAAAATTTACATGATGGGACTAATTACCAACCGCGGAATGCGTGAAAGGTTTCTCGCTTTCTTTAAAGAAAATCATATACATGTGACACTGACCGTCCTGGGAGCCGGAACCGCAAACAGCGAAGTCCTGGACTATCTCGGGCTGGAAGCCGCTGAAAAAGCTCTGTACTTTGCCTTTATCACCGGGAGCACATGGAAGTCTCTGAAAAAAGCTCTGTACAATAAAATGCAGATTGATATTCCCGGCAGAGGAATCGCTTTTTTAATTCCTTTCAGCAGTATCGGCGGCAGAAAAGTTCTGCAATACCTTACCGTCGGCCAGGAAGTCGTGATAGAGGAGGAGAGCACGTTGAAGAACACTGATTTTGAACTTCTTATAACCATTGCAAATGCCGGATATATCGATACCATTATGGATGCAGCAAGAAGCGCCCATGCCCCGGGCGGAACCGTCATCCACGCAAAGGGTACCGGAGCGGAACATGCCAGAAAATTCCTTGGAATCTCCCTGGCAGAAGAAAAAGAGATGATTTTCATTGTTGTCCGCTCTGACCGGAAAAACGAAATTATGAAAGCAATCATGAAACAAGCCGGACCGGGCACCCCGGCCGGAGCCGTCTTATTCTCCCTGCCCGTAACCAGCGTGGCAGGTCTCCGCATGCCGGAAACAGACGAAACAGATTAACTCTCAGCAATAATGAAAGGGCAGATGACTTATGTCACCCGCCCTTTCATTGTATCATATGTGCATCGGTTTTTCAACTTGTTTTATTCCACAAATGTTTTCATGAATCTCTGGATAATAATTGCACATTCTGCACGGCTTGTATTCCCCTGCAGGTCAAGACGCCAGGAGCCGTCTTCATTTTCTTTTCCTTCAATGATTCCATTTCCTACTGCCCACTTCATCGCCGCCTCTGCGAATTCCGTTACTTTATCAGCATCCGTATATTTACTGATATCTGCCGATTCTTCAGATTCATATCCCATATGGTCCGCGTAACGGTACATCATCGTTACCATCTGCTCACGGGTAATCGGATCATTCGTT
>ERZ1673736.2526-NODE-2526-length-19608-cov-11.890758_pt1 | contig 19608 bp, 12 predicted proteins | sample MGYA00580212_ERZ1673736 | MGnify/ENA primary metagenome ERZ1673736 (study PRJEB41218, sample SAMN15661752) | gut metagenome | host: Homo sapiens | place: Canada: London | collected 2015-08-20/2019-03-30 | study: EMG produced TPA metagenomics assembly of...
GGTCGAGGGGATGCGGATCACACCGCCCGTCTCGCTCGAATCGGCCAGCATGCCGCTGCGGCAATCGACGCCAAAATCAGTTTCGAAACGGAAATTCCCAAGGCTTTTGTATGCGGCGAAAACAGCACGGCCGAATTGAGCGGCCTCCACTACAAGGACGGGAACCGTTCGCTGCGCTGGTCGTGGAGCGCGCCGTCGACGCTCCGCTTCAACGACTTCGGACAGCTGATGCGCTCGCTGCGGGTCAAGGGCGCGGGCGTCATGCTCTGGATCTACAACCCCAGGGCCGTCGACGCCGACATGCGGTTCTCGTTCGAGACGCCCACCGGCGAAGTCCCCTACCGGTTCGATTTCCACATGGATTTCACGGGCTGGCGCGCCTGCTGGATCAAGTACAACGACATGCCGGGCGACCACGCCTCGCAGCAGGTATCCCGGCTGACGATCTCGACGCCCGCCGGGGTCGAAAGCGGCGAACTGTTCCTCGACCGCCTGACCTTCTCCGAGGTCAAGCTCCACGACCAGATCACCCCCGACAAGCAGATTCCCGGCAACAACTGCAATCTCTCTCGCGAATTGTGGCACTGGGCGCGCCTCTGGGAGTGGGAGCAGTACGAATACGAAGAGCCGCTGCGCGACGTCACGCCCGCAGAAAAGGCCCAGCTCGACGCCGTGAAATCGCGCATCGAAAGCATCATCGCGGCCAACATGTCGAGCGCCAACTACATCAACGGCACGATCATCCCGCGCGCCCGGGCGACCTTCGAAAAGGCCGCGATCCGCCGCACCGACGACGGCGGGATCATCGGCGCCCCGCTGCTCTCGAACGACGAGTGCAACCGCCCGAAAGGCGAACTGCGCCTGGACGACATCGAGAACATGCTCAACGCCTTCGCGCTGAACAGCCATATCAACAACGATCCGAAATACGACGACGATTTCTTTCTGGTGATGGACCACGCCATCGACCAGGGCTTCGCCTTCGGCCACGGCAACGGAACCAACCACCACTACGGCTACAACATACGCAAGATCTACGACGCCATGTGGCTCATGCGCGACAAGATCGCCGCACGCGGCAAGACCGACGAATACGTCAAGGTGCTGGCCTACTGGAGCGGCCTGGCGGAGACCCGCAAACCCTACGTCTACGGCCGCGACGAGCTGCTCGACTCGTGGCACACGCTGCTCATCCCCAAGATCGTCAGCGCGCTGATGCTGCCTGACGAGGCCGAACAGTACCGCGCCATGAAGAGCCTCGGCGTATGGCTCTCGGGGAGCCTCGGCTTCACGCCGGGCACCATCGGCGGCATCAAGCCCGACGGCACGACCTTCCACCACGGCGGCTTCTACCCCGCCTACTCGACCGGCGCGTTCGCCATGATCGGCTACTTCTGCAAAGCAACCCGGGGAACGGATTTCACCCTCTCGGAGCAGGCGCGCCGCAACTTCAAGCTGGCGCTGATGACCATGGCCAGCTACACCGATCTGCGCGACTGGGGCCTCGGCCTGGCCGGCCGCCATCCCTTCGGCAAGAACGGCCGCATCCCCGACGCCGACGTCAACGCATTCGGTTATCTGGCCGCGCTGGGCGACCTGACGGGCAGCGGCAAGGGCGCGGACCCCGAACTGGCGGGCGCCTACCTGCGCCTGAAAGGCACGGACAAGGAGTTGAACAGCCTCTTCAGGAAAGAGGGGATTTCGGCGGGTCCCACGCCCTCGGGATTCTTCGTCTATAACTACGGGGCCGCGGGCATCCACCGCCGCGGCGACTGGATGGTGACGCTCAAAGCATTCAACACCGATGTCTGGGGATCGGAGATTTATACCAAGGACAACCGCTACGGACGCTACCAGAGCTACGGTTCCGCGCCGATCATCGGTTCGGGCAATCCCGTCTCGGCCGCGGCGAGCGGATTCGTGCAGGAGGGCTGGGACTGGAACCGCGTGCCGGGCGCCACGACCATCCATCTGCCCTACCCCGAACTGGAAAGCCCGCTGCCGGGGACGCTCATGGAGCGCAACCCCGAGCGCTTCTCGGGCGCCTCGTCGCTCGAAGGCCGCAACGGCATACTGGCCCTGCACTTCGTCGAAAAGGACCGCAAGAACTTCACCTCCGGGGCCACGGCGTACAAATCCGTCTTCTGCTTCGACAACCGGATGGTCTTCCTCGGCAGCGGCATCGACAACGACAACCAGGCATACCCCACCGAAACGACGCTTTTCCAGCTGCGGATGGACAGCCCGGCCGAACAGATAGAAGTCGACGGCGAGCTTTACGACGCTTTCCCGCTCAACCTTTCCAAGGGCGGCGAGCGACTGGCGCTCTCCGACACGAAGGGCAATTTCTACGTGGTGAAGACCGCCGCAGCGGTGAACATCACCAAAAAGGAGCAGACCTCGCCCAACGACAAGACCCGCGCACCCCAGACGGGCAACTTCGCCACGGCCTGGATCGACCACGGCCGCGCCCCCAAGCAGGCCGCCTACGAATATGCGGTCTACATCCAGCCCACGAACAAGGAGATCACGCGCCTGATCAAGAAAGACGGCTACGAAGTGCTGCGCCGGGACAACACGGCCCACGTCGTGAAGGACCTCGCCACGGGCATCACGGGCTACGTCTGCTTCGGGGAATACACGGGCCAGGGGCTTGTGCGCAAAGCGACCGGAGAGTCGATCGTCATGGAGCGCACCGACACGGACGGACAGGTCGTGATGAGCGTCTGCACGCCCGACCTCGGCCTCACGGAGAAGACCTACACCACGCGTCAGGAGAGCCGCCCCATCGAAAAAGAGGTGCTTTTGGACGGCGCATGGGAGCTTGCCGCACAATATCCCGGCGTGGAGGCCGTTTCCCACGACACCGGAACGCTGCTGAAGATAACCTGCCGCCACGGACAGCCCGTGGAGTTCCGGCTCAAGAAGAAATAACCATTTTCACCCACAACCTGATTTATTTATGAAAAAAGCACTTAAACGCATGGCCGCGGCAGCGCTGGTGACCCTATCGGTACTCCGGGGGGGGGACGCCTTTGCGCAGAACGCCGTGGACGGACGCGTGGTTGACGCCAACGGTGCACCGCTGGTGGGCGTAACCGTCCTGATCAAGGGGACGCAGTCGGGAACGGCCACGGGCGCCAACGGCAGCTACTCGATCAAGGCCCGGGAGGACCAGACGCTGGTCTTCTCCTATCTGGGCTACACGACCGTCGAGGAGTATGTCGGCAAACGCACGGCGATCAACGTCAAGATGACCGAAGAGGCGTCGCAGATCGGCGCCGTCGAGATCGTCAACATCGGCTACGGAACCACCACGCGGCGCGACCTCACCGGCTCGGTGGCCAAGGCCGACCTGGGAACGATGATGAAGGCCAACGTCACCAACTTCGACCAGGCGCTGGGCGGACGCATCGCCGGCGTGGTCGTCACCACGGGCGACGGCTCGCTGGGCGCCGAAGCCAATATCACCATCCGCGGAAACAACTCGCTCACGCAGAGCAACGCCCCGCTCTACATCATCGACGGATTCCCGTCCGAAGGGTCGTTCGCCGCGTCGATCAACCCCGCCGACATCGAGTCGATCGACGTGCTGAAAGACGCTTCGGCGACCGCCATCTACGGAGCGCGCGGAGCCAACGGCGTCATCGTGATCAACACCAAACGCGGCAACGAGGGCAAGCCCACGGTGAACTTCAGCGCCTCGTTCTCCCTGAACAAGATCGCCAACAAGGCCGACCTGATGGACTCCTACGAATTCGTCCGGCTTCAGAGCGAACTGATCAGCGAGGAGACGATGAACAAGAGCTATTTCAGCGAGGGACTGACGCTCGACGACTACCGCCACATCCCGGGCATCGACTGGCAGGACCAGCTCTACCGCACGGCTTTCCAGCAGAACTACAACGTCTCGCTCTCGGGCGGCAACAAGGAGGGGCTGCGCTACAACGTGGGCTTCTCGGCGCTCGACCAGGACGGCATCATCATCCGTTCGAACTTCCAGCGCTACCAGGGCAAGGCCAACTTCACGCTGCCCATCTCGAAAAAACTCACGCTGAACGCCAACGCCAACTATTCGCGCACGGCGACCAACGGCGTGACCCCCACCACGGCGCAGACCACCTCGTCGTCGTCGGGCTGGCTGATGTACTCGGTCTGGGGCTACCGCCCCGTAACGCCTCCCGGGCAGGACATCCTCGACTCGATGCTCGACGAAGCCGTAGACGGATCGAACGACTACCGCTTCAACCCGGTGAAGACCGCCAAGAACGAATACCGCAAGACGCTGGTGGACTACCTCAACGCCAACCTGGCGCTGACGTGGAAGATCACCCCCGACCTGACGTTCAAGACCACGGGCGGCTACGTCCTGAACAAACGCCGCCGCGAGGAGTTCAACGGCAGCGAAACCTACACGGGCTACGCCGGCTCGCCCAGCGGCAAGGGCGTCAACGGCGCCATCTACTGGACCGACCAGACGAGCTGGTCGAACGAAAACACGCTCAACTACAAGAAGCGCCTGGGGCGCAGCCACAACCTCGACCTGATGGCGGGACTCTCGCTCCAGGGGCAGAAGAACACCTACGACGGCGTTGCGTCGACGCAGATCACCTCCGAGGAGCTGGGCATCGCGGGCATCCACACAGGCAACTACCAGAAGGTCCAGAGCAACTACTACGACTGGCGGATGATGTCGGCCTTCCTGCGCGCCAACTACAATTTCCGCTACAAATACTACCTGACCTTCTCATTCCGCGCCGACGGCTCGTCGAAATTCCCCTCCGACAACCGCTGGGGCTACTTCCCCTCGACCGGCCTTTCGTGGAACTTCAACCGCGAGAATCTGCTGAAGAAGAGCGAGTGGATGAGCAACGGCAAGCTGCGCCTCTCGTGGGGCCTGACGGGTAACAACCGCACGCAGACCCCCTATGACTTCTATTCGCAGATCACCGTCAACCCGGGTTCGGGCAACTCGCTCGACTATGTGTTCGGCGGCGAGCGCGTGCCGGGCTACTACGTCTCGAACATGGCCAACGAGCGGCTCAAGTGGGAGACCACCGAGCAGTGGAACGCGGGTCTCGACCTCGGGTTCTTCGAGGACCGCATCAAGGTGACGGCCGACTGGTACGACAAGGTGACGCGCGACCTGCTGCTCTACGCCCTGCTGCCCGCCTCGTCGGGCTTCGAACAGGGGATGCTCAACATCGGCAAGATCCGCAACCGCGGCTTCGAGCTGACGCTCGAAACGGTGAACGTCAAGACCCGTCAGTTCCAGTGGTCCACGTCGTTCAACATCGCCTTCAACCGCAACCGGATTCTCGGGCTGGTCGACGGACAGAACACGCTCCAGAGTTCCGTATCGTGGGAGACGCGCTTCAACTCGCAGTTCCCCTACATCTCGCAGGTGGGCAAGCCCACGGGCATGATGTACGGCTTCATCTACGACGGGACCTACAAGGCCGAGGATTTCGACGACAAGGGCAACCTCGTCAGCGGCGTTCCCTCGTTCAAGGGCAACGCGATGCAGCCGGGCGACATGAAATACCGCGACATGAACGGCGACGGGGTCATCGACGACTACGACCGCACGATCATCGGCTGCGGACAGCCCCTCAACACGGGCGGCTTCGGCAACAACTTCAACTGGAAGAACTTCGACCTGAACATCTTCTTCGCGTGGAGCTACGGCAACGACGTGCTGAACGCCAACCGGCTGGTCTTCGAATCGGGATGGAGGAGCCAGACCAACCAGCTGGCCTCCTACGCCGACCGCTGGTCGCCGGAGAATCCCGCGTCGAACATTCCGCGCGTGAACGCCGTCGGCCGCGAGGAGTACTCGTCGCGCGTGATCGAGGACGGTTCGTTCCTGCGGCTGAAGAACGTCTCGCTGGGCTACACGCTGCCGAGCCGTTCGCTGCGCAAGGCGGGCATCAGCCAGATGCGCGTCTACGTCTCGGCCGACAACATCTGGACCCTGACGGGTTACAGCGGTCCCGACCCCGAGGTATCGACCCGCAACTCGGTGCTGACGCCCGGATTCGACTGGTCGGCATATCCCCGCGCATTCGGCTTCACGGCCGGCGTAAACCTCACATTCTAACGGTTTAAACGCAACATTACGCCATGAAAATCAAAAGTATATTGAAACTGGGAACGCTGGCGCTGCTCACCGCCGCCCTTCCGGCGTGCAGCTTCCTCGACACCGATCCGCAGATCATCCCCGACGACGGCTACTACAACAGCGAACAAAAGCTGATCTACGGTCTGGCGGGCGTCTACGGCGTGCTGAACAGCGAAGCGCTCTACGGCAACTACTACTCGCTGCAAATCGCCAACGCCGACGACCTCTGCTACTTCAACAACTACAACAACAGCGAATCGCGTCCCGACCGCTACAACCACAGCGCCGGCACGGCGGCGATCTACGACACCTGGTCGAAGCTCTACGAAGGCATCAAGAACGCCAACCGCTACATCGAGGCCGTCGAAAAGACGGAGATCGACCCCGGGAAACTTTCGGTGGACATCGGGCTTTACATCGCCGAAGCGCGGTTCCTGCGCGCCTACTACCACTTCCTGCTGGCGCAGGCGTGGGGCGATGTGCCCCTGCGCGTCAAGGCGACCACCTCGCCCAACCCCAACAACGTGCAGATGGCCGCAACGCCGCAGGAGCAGGTGCTCAAATGGTGCGCCGACGAGATCGAAGCCACGATTCCCGACCTCTACGAGCCCATCGACAACACCCCCTCGCGCGTCAGCCAGACCGTCGCCCAGGGCATTCTGGCCCGCGTCTATCTCTTCATGGCCGGCGAGAGCGTCAAGCAGATCGACGGACTGGATAAAAAGGAGATGTACCGCCGCGCCGCCTACTGGGCCAACGAGGTGATCGCCTCGCACAAGCACGACCTGAACGAGAGCTACGAGGAGATCTTCATCAACATGATCCGCGACCAGTACGACACACAGTTCCACGAATCAATGTGGGAGGCCGAATTCCTCGGCGACCGCACCAGCGCGACCGACTGGACGAACGGCCGCATCGGCGACCTGATCGGCCTGCGGTCGCAGTCGGGAACGACCAACTACTCGGAGTGGGCCTGCAACTACTCCTACGGCTACTACAACGGCTCCTACACCCTCTGGCAGCTCTACTGGGAGAACGACCGCACGGCAGACGAAACGGCCAGCGCCACGGTCATCGACAAGCGGCTGACGTGGAACCTGCCGGGCTACAACTACCGCGGAATGAACAACCAGAAAATCTCGTACAAGAACAAGGCGGGCGAGACCGTGACGCGCTACTTGCAACAGACGCAGAGCATGTTCAAGACGCCGTGGGTCTACAACAACAATTTCGCCATGCCCGACATCGAGGGGCTGGACCAGACGATCGAGGACGCGTTCGACCCCGCCGATCTGGTTTACGACCCGACGGTGATGTGCGCCGTCCGCAACGCCGGCAAATGGCGCCGCGAGACGGTCTACGAGAAACAGATGTCGGCCAAGAGCCTCTACACGACGATCAACTTCCCGATCCTTCGCTACGCCGACGTGCTGCTGATGTACGCCGAGGCGATCAACGAATACGCCGGGGCGCCGGACGACCAGGCCAAGGATGCCATCCGGGAAATCCGCAAACGCGCGGGCGTCAAGACCGACGAGAGCCTGCTGGGCGACTACCGTTCGTTCCGCGACCTGGTGCGCAACGAGCGCGGACGCGAACTGGCTTTCGAGGGGCTTCGCAAGTGGGACCTGATCCGCTGGGGCACGTTCGTCGAGAAGATGCACAACGCCGGGACCAACCAGCCGACGGAGAACAAGTACCGCAACGTCAGCTATACGAACTATGCGTCGGCGAACTACGCCAACGTGACGGCACGCCACATCTACCTCCCGATTCCGACCAAGGAGCTGGCGGTGAACCACGCGCTCCGACAGAACCCCTTATGGTAAAACGCTTAATTGCAGAGCATACGATGAATACGAAACGAATCACATACCTCGCGGCGACGCTGGCCCTCGCAACCGCGGCAGCCTCGTGCGAACACGAAGAGATCTACGAGCCGCTGGAGTTCTCGGTGCGGCTGGCGCCGACGAACACCTACCGCACGGGCGACCCGGTGGTCTTCAACTTCAGCGGCAACGCCGACTTCATCACCGTCTGGACGGGCGACACGGGACACGAGTACAAGCACCGCAACCGTACGAAGGTCGACATCGCCGACATCGAGTCGTGCGAACTGGAGATCGAGATCAGCCAGCAGTACGGCACGCTGAACAACCTCGACCTGTTTGCGGGCAACAAATTCGCGGGGCTGAACGGCAGCGACGCCGCCACCGACCGCCCCGTGGTCGAAGCCATCGCGGCGAACGACTGCGCCGACTGGACCAAACTGGAGTTCACGCCGAACAACGCGAACAAGTTCAAAACCTACACCTACGACATCACCCGATTCGCCGACCGTTTTTCGTGGGGCATGCACCTTTTCTATCCGGACCCCAAGACCACGATGCGCACCTATCGGATCAATCCGAAGATCACGGTCAAGTTCAAGGGCCACGACACGCAGGTCTACAACTACCCGGACATGGAGTTCGTCCCCTTCTCGCTGGCTTCGCAGCACGCCGACGCCCCTTATATCCATAATGTATCGGGCAACGGCAACCTGAAATTCCAGGGCCGGCCGGGAGCGAACAACACTGCCAATATCGTCTTCCAGGGCTTCAGCGCCGGGGCTTTCCCCGAGATCGACCAATGGGCCTTCATGCAGCCCGTCGCGCTCAACACGATCTCGCCCGACACGGGCCTGAACATCAAGGGCGTGACCGACGACCTGCCGAGCTACTCGTACACCTACACCGAGCCGGGGACCTACACGGTGACCTTCATCGTCGCCGGCGGCAACTACCAGGGACAGTCGGCGCCCGCTCCCTACGAGGTGACGTTCACGGTGATCGACCCGATCGAATAACCCGTCCGAAAGTTTTCGCAAGCCCGCCCTTCAGCAAGAAAGGCGGGCTTTTTCACAATATCCGGTTGCATTTCTGCGTTTTTTCCAGTAACTTTGGAGGTGAAACTTAACCTTTAACAACCAAAACCGAAACAACCTCATCGTATGAAGGCTGAATTACAGGAAATAGCGTCGCAATTCGCGCTGGAAGGCGCTATCACGGCAATCGACTCGCTGGGCGAGGGATTCATCAACGACACGTTCATCGTCCGCACGGCGGGCGATGCGCCGGATTACATCCTCCAGCGCAAAAACAAGAGCATCTTTCCCGACGTTCCGGCCATGATGGAGAACATCCGCAAAGTGACGGATCATATCCGCCGCCGCGTCGCAGCCGCCGGGGGCGACCCCAGACGCGAGGCGATGACCGTGGTTGCGACCCGCGACGGAAAGCTCTATCACGTGGACGCACAGGGCGAATATTGGGCCGTTTCGGTTTTCATCAGCGACACGATCGCCTACAACAAGGCCGACTCCCCGGAACTGGCCCGCAAGGGCGGCGAAGGCATCGGGAAATTCCAGTCCCAGCTGGACGATTTCACCGAACCGCTGGCGGAGACGATCAAAGGGTTCCATAACATCCGCCACCGTTTCGGACAATGGGACGCCGCCCTGGCCCGCGATGCCGCAGGGCGCAGAATACACCTCGCGGAGGAGATCGGCTGGATCGAGTCGCGGCGCGCCGAGATGCTCTCTTTCTGGTCGAAGGTCGAGGACGGTACGATCCCTACGCGCGTGACGCACAACGACACGAAGATCAACAACATCCTGTTCGACAAACAGGGCGAGGTGCTCTGCGCCATCGACCTCGACACGGTGATGGCCTCCACGTCGCTCAACGACTTCGGCGACGCCATCCGCTCCTACGCCAACACGGGCGACGAGGACGACCGCGACCTTTCGCGCGTGGGCATGTCCCTCGAAATGTTCCGCGCCTATACCGAAGGCTATCTGTCGCAGCGGGCCGGACAGCTCAACCAGGCCGAAATCGACCACCTGGCATTCTCGGCCCGTTACATCACCTTCGAGCAGGTGCTGCGTTTTTTGATGGACTACATCGACGGCGACACCTATTACAAAACGAAATACCCCGAGCACAACCTCGTGCGCACCCGCGCCCAGTACAAACTGTTGCAAAGCATGGAAGAGCAGTACGGCACGATGTGCGAAATCGTACGGGAAACCGTCGCCAAATACAAATAAGGAATGGAAATTCGCAAGATAGCAGGCATCGCGCCCGACGACCGGGCCGCCGTGGACGAGGCATTCGCCGGAATCGAGCCGCTGCCGGTGGCGTGCTGCAACTGGCCCGCGGAATTTCCCTACGCCCCGGAAGTCAGCTTCCGGATGTTCCATACGGGCGACTGGCTGATGCTGCGCTTCGACGTCGCCGAACGCTACACGGCGGCGCTCGTCACGGAGGACAACGGCGAGGTGTGGACCGACTCGTGCGCGGAGTTCTTCATCGCGCCCGACACAGGGATGTACTACAATTTCGAAACCACCTGCATCGGACGGATGCTGCTCGGGGCGCGCAAATCCCGGACCGAGGCCGAGCACGCCTCGCCCGAGGTGCTAGCGGGCGTGAAACGCTACACGACGCTTCCCTGCGGCGAGCCTTTCGCCGAGCGCGAGGGCGACAACCGCTGGTCGCTCACGCTGGCCATCCCCCCGCAGGCGCTTTTCCGCCATGCGCTGACCGACTGGAGCGGTCTCAAGGCCCGCATGAACCTCTACAAATGCGGCGACAACCTCTCGCACCCCCATTTCCTCTCGTGGCGGCCGATCCGGACGGAGAAACCCGATTTCCACCGTCCCGAGTTTTTCGGGGAGGTGACGTTCGAGAAGTGAAAAAGTTAAAAGTGAAAAGTTGAAAGCCAAGAGACAATCCGGTCGCGATGCAACAGCTGCGGGCAACAGGCGAGCGCAATCGCTTGCGAATTGCCGAGCCGCCACAGCAGTCAAGGCGCGTGTTTTTGCGCCTTAAGTCCCCTCCCGAGGGAGGGATTTGGGGTGGGGTCAGACTTGTAAACGACACCAACGGCGGCGACAACACGATCGGCAGCAAACCGACAGAGAGAAAGATTAACAAATTACATAAACGTATGAACAACAAGTATTCACTTCCCAAAGACGGCGGCCTGATTTCCGAATCGGCTCCGCGCGACATCATCCATCGTTACGAGAAGATCCACACCAAGGTCTACGAAAACGAGTACGAAGGCGTGCAGTACGTCGCCGACAACATCGTCAAGGCGATCCGCATGTACAACGAAATCCACTGCTCGAACGAGGTCTACGAGGAGTCGCAGCCCTTCGTGCTGGGCCTCACGACGGGCCGCACGCCGCTGGGTCTCTACCGGGAACTGGTGAAACGCCACCACGAAGGGCAGATCAGCTTCCGGAACGTCGCCGTTTACAGCCTCGACGAGTTCTACCCGATCCGGTCGACCGAACAGCAGAGCCGCAACTACCGCATCCACGAGGAGTTCCTCAACCACATCGACATCCTGCCCGAGAACGTGCACATCCCCGACGGTACGGTTCCCGAGGACCGCGTTTCGGAATACTGCGCGTCGTACGACCACTCGGTGCGGCGCATCGACCTGATGATCATCGGCGTCGGCGAGGACGGGCAGATCGGCTTCAACGAGCCGGGGTCCTACTCCCGCTCGCGCACGCGGCTGGTGCAGCTGACCTACAACACCCGCAAAATCCAGTCGGGCGCTTTCTTCGGGCTGGAGAACACGCCCAAGATGGCGGTCACGATGGGCATCGACACGATCATGCGCGCCAACCGCATCATCCTGATGGCCTGGGGCGAGGAGAAGGCCCACATCGTGCAGCGGGTCGTCGAGGGCGAGATCACGGATCAGGTTCCCGCCTCGTACCTCCAGGCGCACCAGAATATCGAGGTGGTGATCGACGAGAATGCCGCGCAGCTGCTCACCCGCGAGCAGACGCCGTGGATGGTGGGTCCCTGCGAATGGACGCCGAAATTCGTCCGCAAGGCCGTGGTATGGCTCTGCGGCGTGGTGAAGAAGCCCATCCTGAAACTCACCTATAAGGATTACATCGAAAACTCGCTGGGCGAACTGCTCGAACAGGGCCGCGCCTACGACCAGATCAACATCGACGTCTTCAACGACCTCCAGCACACCATCACGGGCTGGCCGGGCGGCAAGCCCAACGCCGACGACTCGACGCGTCCCGTGCCTTCGTCGCCCTTCCCCAAACGGGTGATCGTCTTCTCGCCGCATCCCGACGACGACGTGATCTCGATGGGCGGCACGTTCATCCGCCTCGTGCAGCAAGGTCACGACGTGCACGTGGCTTACGAAACCTCGGGCAACGTGGCCGTGCACGACGACGTGGTGCTGCAAAACATCGACACGGCCCGCGAACTGGGCTACGGCAACCACTACGCCGAAGTCGAAAAGGTCATCGCCGGCAAGAGGAAGGGCGAACCCGAGCCGCGCCCGCTGCTCGACCTGAAAGGCGCCATCCGCCGCGCCGAGGCGCGTGCCGCCGTGCGCTCGTTCGGACTGAACCCCGACACCAACGCCCACTTCCTCAACCTGCCGTTCTACGAAACGGGCGGCATCAAGAAGGGCCAGCTCACGGAGAAGGACATCGAAATCATCGTCAAGCTGCTGCGCGAGATCAAGCCCCATCAGATCTACGCCGCCGGCGACCTTGCCGACCCCCACGGCACGCACCGCACCTGCATGGAGGCCGTGCTCGGCGCCCTCGAAGTCGTGAAGGACGACGAGTGGCTGAAGGAGTGCCACCTGTGGCTCTACCGCGGCGCCTGGATGGAGTGGGACCTCGGCATGGTGGACATGGCCGTGCCCCTGTCGCCCGACGAGCTGATTATGAAACGCCACGCCATCTACCGCCACCTCTCGCAGAAGGACATCATGCCTTTCCCGGGCAGCGATCCCCGCGAGTTCTGGCAGCGGGCCGAGGAGCGCACGCAGAACACCGCGAAGCTCTACGACCAGCTCGGCATGGCCGAATACCAGGCTATCGAGGTGTTTGTGAAGATGTTTTAGCGCATCTTCACAAAAACTTCGATTAAAAAATGAAGCATTGAACATTAAAAAATCACCCCATGCGCTTAATCATTGAAAATACCCCCCAGCAGGTAGCCCAGTGGGCCGCCAATTACATCATCGCCCAGATCAAGAACAAGGAGCAGCACACCTCGTCGCCCTTCGTGCTGGGGCTGCCGACCGGCTCGACCCCGCTGGAGACCTACAAGGAACTGATCCGCCGCCACAAGACGGGCGAAGTGTCGTTCAAGAACGTCATCACGTTCAACATGGACGAGTATGTGGGTCTCCCCGAGGAGCATCCCGAAAGCTACCACTCGTTCATGTGGAACAATTTCTTCAAGCACGTCGACATCAGGCCGGAGAACGTCAACATTCTCGACGGCAACGCCGACGACCTGGCCAAGGAGTGCGCCGACTACGAGGCGCGCATCGTCGAGGCCGGGGGCATCGACCTCTTCATGGGCGGCGTGGGCGAAGACGGACACATCGCCTTCAACGAGCCGTTCTCGTCGCTCAACTCCCGCACGCGCCTCAAGACCCTGACGCAGGACACGATCCAGGTCAACGCCCGGTTCTTCGGCGGCGACATTTCGCTCGTGCCGAAAACCGCGCTGACGGTCGGCGTGGGCACGGTGCTCTCGGCCAAGAAGGTGCTGATCCTCGCCACGGGCCACAAGAAAGCCCGCGCGGTGCGCCACGGCGTCGAAGGCTCCTACAACCACCAGTGGACCATCTCGGCCCTCCAGGTGCACCCCAACGGCATTCTGGTCTGCGACGACCCGGCCGCCGAGGAGTTGCGCGTAGCCACCTACCGCTATTTCAAGGACATCGAGCGCGAAAACCTGATCTCGAAATAAGCGCATTCCCGATACGAAGTCTCCCGCAGGGCCTGCCCTGCGGGAGACTTTCGCTTCCACGCCCCGGATACAGAACTCCCGGCGTCATTTTACGGCCGGATTATTTGCCGAATGCCGGAAAAATTTTATCTTTGTAGAGCATTGCTTATACGGATAAATCGTGGGAGCGTCACTCAAGGACATAGCCTGCAAGCTCAACCTCTCGAAAACGACCGTTTCGTGGGTCCTCTCGGGGCAGGGCGACAAAAAAGGGATCAGCGCGGAGACACAGAGCCGCGTGCTCGCCTGCGCCCGCTCCCTGGCATACGAACCGAACCTGCTGGCCCGAAGCCTCAACACGGGCGTATCGAAAACCATCGGGCTGATCCTCCCCTCGATTTCGGACACCTTCTTCGCCCACATCGCCGACCGGATCGAGTCGGAAGCCGAGCGGGAAGGCTACTCGCTGATGATCGCCGGTTCGAACTCCGAGCCCGAACGGGAAAACGCCCTGATACGGCTTTTCCGGTCGAAAAAGGTCGACGGCATCATCATCGCCCCGGCCGACGCTTCGGGACGCGAGGTCGGCCGCCTTGCGGAGAGCGGCTGCCCGGTCGTGCTGTTCGACCGCTGCCTCGCGAAAACGGACGCCGGCTGCGTGGTGATCGACAACGAGGCGGGCAGCCATGCGCTGGTCCGTCATCTTGCCGCCCGGGGATTCCGCAAAATCGCCATCATCACGACCTTCCCCCACCTCCCGACGATGGAACTGCGGCACAGGGGCTACCTCCGCGCGCTGGCGGAAGCGGGACTGCACGCCGATCCCCGCCTCTACGGAGAGGTCGCCTATGCCGGCTACCGGCAGCACGTCTGCGATACGCTCGACCGCATTCTCGCCACAGTTCCCGACACCGACGGCTTTTTCTTCACCACGCATATCCTCGCCACCGAGGCCCTGCGCTATTTCCACGACCGGGGCATCGACATCAGCGACGGCCGTCTGGGGCTTGCCTGCATGCACGAAGACCCGCTTTTCCGCCTGGCCGCCCCCCGGATGAGCGTCGCCCGCTTCCCCGTCGAAGAGATCAGCGCCCACGCCGTGCGCCTCCTGCTGCGGCAAATCCGCGAAAGCCAATCGCCCGGCTCCGTCCGCCCGGCACCCGAATCGGTGGTGCTGCCCTGCCGCATGGAGTTCCGGGACGAATAAGCCCGTTCCGTCCGGCCCCCCCCCGATACGAAAGACCCGCAAAACGATGAAGTCCTGCGGGTCTTTCTCCGGAAACTAATCTCTAAATTACTTCTCGGCAATCAGTCCGATTTCGTCGATGGCAAAATAAGCGGGAACGAGCAATCCGTAGGCATTCGCCTCATTCGAAGCAGGCGAGAAAGTCAGACAGTCGACCTTGCCCAAAGCGGAAAGATCGACCTTTTTCCAGTCCGACAACTTTTCCGAACCGTTGATCAGGAAGCACTCCGCACTACCGGTCTCCTTGCCCTCAAGCGAGCCGGTAATTTTCACTTTATAATAATACGAAGCCTCGTCAACCTGCGTCGGCTTATAAGGGTAGGTAATCGCGCTGTTGGCCATATACAGATAGCTGACCTGACGCGGTTCCACAAATTCGATCATCGGAGTTGCATAACCGCTCGTATATCCGTCGAAATAACCGATCATGCAGTTCGACGAACCGTTTGCTCCCTTATCGGCCCATACCATAAACTGGTTCGCATAATTGACGCTCGTAGCCGTTCTCCCGTAATTGGCAGACAAGACGAAACCGCCCCAATAGTCTCCGTAGCCGATGTCGGCTGAAAAATAGGTTCCGAACCAAATCTTCTCATCCGAGGTCGAACAAAGATACCCGTTGTAAACGCCACCTACGGCCAGATCGTCGTAGCTGCCGCCCTTCGCCCAAAAGACATTATGGTGATTTCCCGCCGCAGAACCGCCGCTAACGGTAATGTCGCCGAGCTGTACAGCCTTGCCGTCGATAGCAAGCATTCCCTCGTTCGTTTCGAAAGAAATCAAATTAGACGGTTCCGGCTCCGGATCGGGATTGGGGTCCGGATTGGGGTCCGGATCGGGTTCCGGATCGGGTTCGCTCACATGCACGGTACAGGTTGCCGACACCGAACCGTATGTCGCCGAGATTTTGGCGGTTCCGGCAGCCACGGCCGTCACAAGACCCGATTCGGAGACCGTCGCGAACTCCTCGGCATCCGAAGACCACACCACGTCGTCGGTGGTATTCGCCGGCGCCGGCGTTGCGGTGAGTTGCAGAGTTTCGCCGACTGCAAGTTCTTTTTCCGTACAATCGAGCACAACCGCAGTCGCAGGGACGCGGGAATCGCCGTCATCGTCCGAGCAGGCGGCCAAAGCGCAGGCCGCAAATGCGAAAAGCAAGAGTTTTTTCATCGTTCGTCTGATTTTAAGTATGTTCGTAAAATAAAAAATCCGGTCCCGGAACCTCTCTGAATCGAACCTTTTTCACGTCCATACCCGTATTTCAGCCACGAAATACCAAGACTTGCGATGCTCCGTTCTCCGCAGACACACCCCGAAAAAAGATTCTTCCTCGTCGGGAAGCTGCAAGGCAGGTCTTCTGGCTCGTTCCTGCCGCAACGCCTTCCCGGCCCTCTCGGACCAGTGGCTTTCAGCGTGTCGCGGCAACTATCGGAACTTACAGCAGCGGGAACTGCTGCCGATTTTCACGGCATTCCCATTTAATCACACGGGGCCTTGCCCGGCCCTTTGTGAACCATTACGGTGCAAATTTAGGAAATAAATTCGTATCTTTGCCTCCGCAAACATAAAATTCGCAAAAAATTATGAAGCACGCATACGTATTCCCGGGCCAGGGCGCCCAGGCCGTCGGAATGGGCAAAGACCTCTACGACAACGTTCCGGCTGCGAAGGAACTCTTCGAGAAAGCCAACGAGATCCTCGGTTTCCGCATCACCGACATCATGTTCGCCGGTACGGACGAAGAACTGAAGCAGACCCGCGTCACCCAACCCGCCGTATTCCTCCACTCGGTGATCATGGCCAAGGCGCTGGGCGTGAAGCCCGATGCCGCCGCCGGACACTCTTTAGGCGAATTCTCGGCCCTCGTGGTCGCCGGAGCGCTCTCGTTCGAGGACGGTCTGAAGCTCGTTTCGAAGCGCGCCATGGCCATGCAGGCCGCCTGCGAAGCGCAGCCCGGAACGATGGCCGCCATTCTCGGTCTGGAAGACAAGGTCGTGGAGGAGATCTGCGCGTCGGTCGACGGCGTGGTCGTCGCCGCCAACTACAACTGCCCGGGGCAGCTGGTGATCTCGGGAGCCGTGGAGGCCGTAGACGCCGCCTGCGAGAAAGCCAAGGCCGCCGGAGCGCGCCGTGCGCTGCGCCTGCCGGTGGGCGGAGCGTTCCACTCGCCGCTGATGGAGCCTGCCAAGCAGGAACTCGAGAAAGCCATCGCCGAAGCGCCGTTCCAAACGCCCGTATGCCCCGTTTACCAGAACGTCGACGCCAAGCCCTATACCGATCCCGCCGCCATCAAGGCCAACCTGATCGCCCAGCTGACGGCCCCCGTGCGCTGGACCTACATCGTGCGCAACATGCTCTCCGACGGCGTGACGGAATTCACCGAACTCGGCCCCGGCAGCGTGTTGCAGGGACTCATCCGCAAGGTGGACCCCAACGCAGTCGTGGAATCGAAATCGACGCTGTAAAACAAAAAGTTTCGCTTAAAAATTAACGCCCTGATTTTCAGGGCGTTAATTTTTTACCCCTCATTTTGAAGCAAAATTTATTAAATTTTATTAAAAACTTATTGCATTTATTAAAGATAGTGTATATATTTGCAGAGTTAGTTAAAAATGAGCCTGGAAGGATGACATCACTTACCGAATTTTTCAACAAACACGAAGACGACGCCCTGAAGGGCATTACGCACAAAAACAGCATCATCAAGCGCAACATCATCGCGCACATGGCTGTCAACGGAGAATGCACGCTTTCGGAGCTTACCAAAGAGCTTCACATCAGTGTCCCCACGATCACCAAACTGGTTCAGGAACTGGTCGACGAGAACATCGTGACGGACCTGGGCAAGGTGGAAACCCCGGGCGGACGGCGCCCCAACATCTTCGGCCTGGCCAACTCGGCAATCTATTTCGCCGGGGTGAACGTCGGTCGTGACAACATGCGCTTCCTGATCACCGATCTGCAAAACAACATCATCAAAGAGGAGAACGACTTCACGTTCGAGCTGCTCGACCGTCCGCAGTGCATCGAGCGCATCTGCTCGGGCATCGAGAACTTCATCGCCACATGCGGCATCGACCGGGGCAAGATTCTCGGGCTGGGCGTCTGCATGACGGGACGCGTGAACCCCGACACGGGCCGCAGTTACAAATATTTCACGTCGAGCGAACAGTCGTTGCGCGACTTGCTCGAAGAGCGCGTCGGCATCCGCGTACTGCTGGAGAACGACACCCGCGCCCGCTGCTACGCCGAATACACCTGCGGCAAATCGAAGGACGAGAGCAACGTGCTGTACCTCCACATGGGCCGCGGCGTGGCCATCGGCATCGTGGTCGACGGACAGCTCTACTACGGCAAGAGCGGCTTCGCCGGCGAGTTCGGCCACATTCCCTTCTTCGACAACGAGATCATCTGCTCGTGCGGCAAGAAGGGCTGCCTCGAAACCGAGGTTTCGGGCATCGCCATCGAGGACAAGATGTGCCACCTGATCCAAAAGGGCGTGAACACCATCCTCAAGGAGAAATACGACCAGCAGAAGACCATCCACATCGACGACATCATCACTGCGGCGAAGAACGACGACAACCTTTCGATCGAACTGATCGAGGAGGCGGGCGAGAAGGTCGGCAAGGCCGTGGCTTTCCTGATCAACACGTTCAACCCCGAGACGGTCATCGTCGGCGGCAACCTCGCGGCGGCGGGCGACTACATCATGCTGCCGCTCAAATCGGCGACGAACAAATATTCGCTCAACCTGGTCTACAAGGACACCAAGTTCCGCGTGTCGAAGATGACCGAGAACGCCAACGCCTGGGGCGTGGCCATGCTGATCCGCAACAAGATCATCGGATTGTAATGAACATCGAGGGCCGCACCATCCGCCTGCGGGCCGTGGAGCCGGGCGACGTCGACCTGATGTACGAGTGGGAGAACGACTGCGACATTTGGCCGGTCAGCGGGACGACGGAGCCGTTCTCGCGTCATCAGCTGGAGCGCTTCGTCGAACGGCATCAGGACATCGTCGGGGTGCTCTGCGACGGACAACTGCGGCTGATCATCGAGACGCTGTTGAGTTCCAAGCCGGTCGGGGCGATCGACCTGTTCGAATACGACCCGATCCACCGCCGGGCAGGCATCGGCATCCTCATCTACGAACAGAGCGACCGGGGACGCGGCTACGCCTCCGACGCCGTGGAAACCCTCTGCCGCTACGCACACGATACGCTGCGCGCGCATCAGCTGTGGTGCAACGTCGGTGCCGACAACGAAGCGAGCCTGCGCCTGTTCCGCAGCGCGGGATTCACCCAGATCGGCGTCAAACGCGACTGGCTATGGCGGCCCGACGGCTATCACGACGAGGTGATGCTGCAAAAGATATTCGACTGAAACAGCGGACCATGCAGGTGCGGGATTAAAGCAATATAACGACTTGATTTATCGAGTTGTTACATTGCTTT
>ERZ1673736.2538-NODE-2538-length-19520-cov-4.856512_pt1 | contig 19520 bp, 15 predicted proteins | sample MGYA00580212_ERZ1673736 | MGnify/ENA primary metagenome ERZ1673736 (study PRJEB41218, sample SAMN15661752) | gut metagenome | host: Homo sapiens | place: Canada: London | collected 2015-08-20/2019-03-30 | study: EMG produced TPA metagenomics assembly of...
AGAGGATATAAAGAGATGAACCCAGAAAACTTACAGGAAGACAAAAAAGTAAGGAGGCGGCTATGGCAGATATTGTAGGAATGCTGGATGAATTGCAGGGGAAAGCGCTGCAGGATCAGGAAGTAAGGGAGAAGCTTCTCGCAACCAGAAAAGAAAAGGACCCGGTGTCGGCTTTTTGCCGGGTGTGCAGGGAATTGGGATATGAGCTGTATGAGATGGAATTAATCTGTGCAGGAGAAGAATTTCATGCGGCTATGAAGCGGAGTACGAATGGCGGCGGTGAAAATTCGCCTATGCTTTCCGGAGAGGATGATTTTTATGAATTGTTTTTTGCCAGTATTGAAAATTCCTAAGTGACGGACGGGGAGTGCATGTGGGCACTTCCTTTTTTAATAGACATAATTAAAAAAACACTTGTCAACATAACAAAAATGTGTTATGTTAAGTAAAACTTATTCATTTCTGTTTCTTGCAGAAAGTGTTCTTAAGTTAAATCGGCGTTTCGCCAATATTTCACATCAATTTATTTCAGTGACAGAATGTAGAGGAGGGAAGAAAATGTATCATTAGTTCACAACAAAAAAAGTATCACAAATGTTTGTAATAGGCTTTATCTGTATTTATATTTTATCGAAATGCTGTCTCCAGATGATTTAGAAAAGGAGAAAAAGCGAATGAAGAAGAAAAGGATAAAAATAATTATTTTGACAGCAGCAATAGTCTGTGTAATGGCAGCAGGCGGTATTATGGCGTATTTTACGGACGAAGAGAGCGTATCCAATACATTTACGGTGGGAAAGATTTCTCTGGAGATTCAGGAACCGAACTGGAATCCGGATGAAGCGAAAGACATTACGCCAATGAAAAATATTTCCAAAGATCCGCGGATTAAGAATAATGGGGTGAATCCGGAGTTTGTTTTTGTAAAGATAGCGGTTCCCTGTAAAAAAATTGTGACAGTGAATGCAGATGGATCGCGGAATGAAGCGAAGGAGACGGAACTGTATCAGTATGAGGTGAATGAAGGCTGGATGGAGATTCTGGAACCTGAAAAGGATGAAAAAGCGGGGACGGTGACCCATCTGTATGCGTATGGTACAGAGCAGGAATGCACGGAGCTTGTGAAGGACGCAGTGACGGAAGCGGTATTTGACAGCGTGACATTTGTAAATGCGGTAGAAGGGCAGGAACTCGAGATGGGAGCCTGTGATATAGGAGTGAGCGCATATGGAATTCAGACGACAGATCTTGATGGCGGAAAGACAGCGCCCCTTGATGTGTGGTCCATATTGCAAGCCGGATAGGAAGAAAAAGTGAGATAAAAAACAGAGAGAACAAAAGGCGGCAGATAGAAAGAGAAAATACAGACGAAGCGGTAAGGAGGAGAATTGTGAAAAGAAAAAGGAAATGGATGATTGCGCTGGGATTTTTGATTCTGGTGTGCGGCGGCTATATGGCCGTATCCGCAGGAAATGAGGCAGCTGTCAGCAACCATATTTCTACCGGAATCATAGATATTGAGCTGGAGGAGCATCAGATAAAAAATGGGAAGGAAGCCAAGTGGCAGGATAATCCGCTGCTGCTTCCCGGAGCCGACGTATCGAAGATTCCGCGGATACATAATCGTGGCAGTGACTGTTATGTGAGGGCAAGTATCGGATTTCGGGATCTTGCAGTTGACCTTGAGCGTCATATTTATGGGCTCGGCGGAAGCTGGGTAAAGAAAAGCGATGGGTATTATTACTACACGGATATATTGAAAACAGGGGAAAGCACGGATTTGTTCAAAGGAATTCAGATTCCGGCGAATTTTCCACAAGAGGCGGAGGGAAGTGCGTTCCATCTGGATATATCTGTGGATGCAATACAGAGCCAGAATTTTACTCCGGATTTTTCTTCCGGTATGCCGTGGGGACAGGTAGAAATTCTGAAGTGTGAAAAGCAGGGTCCCTATCAGATTACTTCCTACACTCCCGGAACGGGCAGGATATTTCAGGTTGAGTACCGGGGAGAGAGTGATTCGCTTTTCATTAATGAAGAGGATTTTTTTGAGAACTTCCCGGTTCTCATGCCCGGAGATGTGTATAGTGACAGTGCAGAACTCCGTAACAACAGTGAGAAGGAGATGGAACTATATTTTCGGAGTGAAGTATCTGAAAAGCAGGAGCTGACGGAGGAAGTGGAGCTTTTTATTACGGTAGAAACAGATGGAAATGAAAAGATGCTTTATAAGGGACCGCTGAAGGCAGAATCCTTGTCGGAGAACAGGCTTCTTGCAAAAATCCCAAAGTCAGGGCAGGGAAAATTAAGTTTTACAGTGACTGTGCCAAAGGAATTAGATAATCGATATTCTGCGGAAGAAGGCCAGGTAAAATGGATTTTTACGACAAATCCGAAAGACTCAGGCCTGCCGTCCGTCCGGACCGGCGATTTTCAAAGGATTGGAATTTTTCTGGCAGCGGCAGGCGTTTCTTTGGGGCTGATTGTAATTATCATGAAGAGGAAGAAAAGCAATGAAACGAATCATCGTTATAGCCATTAATATGGCGGTCTGTACGGTGGGAATCAGTATTTTGCTGTTTGCCATATTGCTGCTGGCAGGCATAAGACCCTATGTAGTGCTGTCCGGCTCTATGGAGCCCGTAATCAGGACAGGAAGCCTTTGTTTTGTGTACAGGAGAGCCGATTATGAAGATATCTGTACCGGCGATATTATTGCCTTCCATGTGCAGGGAGGGAATCTGGTAACGCATCGGGTAATTGCGGTGACAGAAGAAGGATTGGAGACCAAGGGTGATGCAAATGAACTGTCTGATGGAATTACGACAACGGAGAGGAATTTTGAGGGAAAAACGCTCTTTTGCATTCCGGGGCTGGGATATTTCAGCAGATTCTGTCGGACGGGACGGGGGAGAGCAGTGATGCTGTTTTTGCTGGCAGGTGTTTTCCTTGTGGAAATTTTAGAAAGTACAGGCGGGAAACAAAATAACAGGAGGAAGAAAAAAGAAAATGAAGAAAAGATATAGAAAAGCGCGGTTGTTTCTTTTGGATATGGCAGTTTTATCTGTAAGTATTGTAGGAGTGCATTCCATTTATGCGTATTTTACACATCAGGCGGCATTGGCGAACCAGGTTACTATCGGCGAAAATACGATTGTGCCGGAAGAACCGTTTGATCCTCCGTCTCCCGGGGAGAAAACCGTGAAAGAACCAAGAGCGGTGAATACAGGGAAAACCAATTGTTATGTGAGAGCGAAAGTTCTGTTGTCGGATAGCAGAGTTCAGTCGTTTCTGACCTATGTGAATGAAGGTAATACCGGTGAAGGGCTGTGGATTAAAAATAAGGATGGCTGGCTATATTATGACCGGATATTGGAGACATCGAAAAAAACAGAACCTATTTTTACCCATATTATAACAAATGAAGAAATCCCGGAAGAGTTGAAGGATTTCTCGATTGACGTGCTGTTTGAGTCTGTGCAGGCAGAAGGATTTAAAAATGCGGAAGATGCTTTTGCAGAGATTAAAGGTACGAAAAAAGAAGTGGAGGAAGCTTATGAATCTATTTAGAAGAAAAAGGCGTTTCCCGGCGCTTGTGATGGCGGCTGTTATGCTGCTGTTTACCTGGGATGTTCCGGTCGAAGCCGAGGAAACGGAGGCAGTGGAAACAGAAGAGATGGCCGAAGCTGAGGAAACGGTTTCTTACGGTTCGCCGGAAAATGGGGAGGACTATGATTTTTCGGGGATTGCTCCTTTGTATGAAGAGGCGGAGACAGCAGACCGGTATTTCGGCTTTGCGGAGGAAAATGTCTTTCGGGCAAGGGAAATTACGCGCCGGACAGATTTGGCGGTTCATATCAGAAAACGGGCGGAATGGACGAATCAGGATACGGGAGATGGGGAAATTACACTGCAGTATGCGTCTAATTCAGGTTTGGTCACAGGAACGAAGGATATGAATATCATTCTACTTCAGGACAAATCCGGCTCTATGGATTCCAACTATGGATTTCGCATACAATTGGAGTATGAAGGATTGAGTGCTTCAGCTTATCAAAGTTCGGAGTATTATCCCATAAGAAATCCTTATGGATGGACGGAAGCAGCGGACGAGATGGTAGATGAGATCGTGGAAAACCGTAATTACGTGGGAAATTTAAATTATACAGGAGAGGGATTTAACGGAGGTTACATTCATAATGGGGAAATGGCATATAATTCGCCGTGCCAGGTGGACGCACATTATTATCTGCTGGCTGCGGATGACGCGACTTCCGGAAATACGAAATCAACTTTTATACATGGCAATAATCTGTATAACATTTCCGGCACGGATTATCACCATTATCGGTTACTGAGCAGCCGAGAGGAAGCGCTTGGCTATCTGGCAGCCGGACGAAGAGTCATACGGGCAAAGAAATATTGCGATGAAAATGGAGAGCTTCATTTTGCGGATGAGTATTACTATTTTTTAGATATCAGTAAAATTGTAACATATCATGGTAAGCAGTATTTGAGTACGATTGACACGGAGTGCGAGAAGAATGACAGGCTTTCTAAGTCTCAGGATTTTATGAAAAAACTGACGGAGAATATGAAGAATCTAAATAAGAACAATCAGATTGCATACATCCCTTTCTGGGGCGATGTGCCACAGAATGGAAGCTGGCGCAATTTGTCTGCCAATGGAAGTAATAACGGACTGATTGTTGATACCTATTCACCGCAGATATCAACGAAAGCGGGAGTAGGAACCTATGGATTTCAGCCGGAGAGTAAGTTTGGCGTTATTCTGGAACAGATACAGAATCCGTTTACCTACAATGGAACGAACTGGTCTGCGGCGTTTAATCAGGCGCTGGTTTATCTGAAGCAGCGGAATAATTTGGAGAAGGAAAAGGATACGCTGCTTATATTCCTGACAGATGGTATGCCGCAGGGATTTGCCGGAAAAGCATCCGATATTCATAATCCGGCGATTAACGGGCAGAATCAGATAAAAGAGCTGAAAGGATTGGACGGGGTGAGGATTTACGCCTGCGGCGTTTGCATTAACCAGCAGGATCAGACGGTGACGGACAGGATGAATCAGGTAGATTCTTCCGGAGCTGCTACATTTGCCCGGACGACAAATCAATTTAACGAGCTGATGGAGGCAGTGGAGGAACGTATACAAGAGGAATATGAAGAGGCCATATACGGAAAAGATGGATTCTATATGGATCAGTTGTCAGATGAGGTTTCATTGGATGAAAAGAAACTGGATTCTTCCTGGTCTGTGCTGGAGAAGGAAGATGCGGCGCTGGTAAAGGGCGTTCCGGAAAATGTCTACCGCGAGGTAGCGGATCATCCGCAGGTTACTCATGTATATGTGCGAAAGACAAAGACGGTCTATTGGTATGTAAAAGAGATGACGAATGGTTCTTATGACGCGGAGGGGCATACGTTTTCTTTTCCGGTTACTTACATGGGATATGACGATTCAACGGCAGGAAATAAGAAAAATATACAGACGAATCAGAAGCAGAAATTTACGTATATTTCTTCCGCAAATGAAAATCAGGTGCTGGAAGTAGCGACAGAGGTTCCGAATCTTGTTTTCAGCAGGCAGAATCCTTCGATTTCTATTGAAAAGAAACTGGAAGGTTCTGATTTTAAAAAGGATCAGACATTTTATTTTTCCTGTGCGGACACCAGGCAGAGCTATGCTGTGAAAGATGCAGTTAAAACAGCCAGCGTGACGGTGAAAGCGGGAGAAACCGTGGGAAGGACGATTATCAACGATATGAAGCCCGGAACGTATTATATTTATGAAACAGATAAAGAGGGGAAGATCATAAGCCCGGAGGAAAAATGTGTTTCGATGGGGCAGAAAAAGGAGATCATGACCCTGGAGAAGAATTCCGAAGTTCCGGCATCTGCGACTGCTTCAGATGGATCTTTACTGGAGAATCGAAATAATTATCTGCAGATATCCGCTGTGGATGCAGCAGTTTCTTTTACGAATTCTTATACGTCTGTGATAGGAGAGAAAATGTGGGATGACGGCGGCTCATCAAAGCGTCCTTCCAAGGTTGTGATAAATTTGTATTGCGATGGAAAAAAGGCGGACAGTGCAGAAGTTTCAGAAAAGACAGGATGGAAATTCGGATTCAATAATCTGTCTGTATATGATAGTCAGGGAAAGGAACATGAATATACGGTTGAGGAAGAGCCGGTAGACTGGTATCGGACTTTTGTTCAATACGAGAACCGCAGCGGCGGGAAATATGCAATCATAACCAACAGGCTTGAGGCAGGGGATTTGACTGTTACGAAAACCATAAAATCCGGCGAGGAAGATATCTGGTGGGCGCACGGGAATCCAACTTTCGTTATCCGGGTATCAGGAGACGGGGCGGACGGAGAGCACTGCACTTTCTACCATACTTATGAATTTACGCGGGAGTATGTGCAGGAACATCAGAAGGATGGGGTGGTATCCTTATCCTATACATTTAAAGACATTCCGCTTAGCGGGCAGTATAAAGTAGAAGAGCTGTGTGTGAGCAGATATGCCCCCGGATGGGTAAAAGGAAATGGAGAGAATGTAACGCTTAGAGAAGATACGGCAGGGGAAGAAGAAGGTGTTTTCAGCAAATATGCAGAGGTGAATCTGAAGGAAAGGCCGGAAGGGACGGAAGTAGAGTTTTTCAACGATAAGAAAAATTATGGATGGTACAGTCATAACGCCTTTGTAGAAAATCAGATTCACCTGCAGTAAAATCCCAGATATCCAGTGGCAGGATTATGGGTTAAAGCGTCGGAAATGGTTCGATGCTTCGCGCAAGAATGCCATGCATATGTGCAATGGCGATGCCGTAATTTGTCATAGGGATACCGGCGTCTTCGGCACATTTCAGGCGGTATTTCATTTCACGTTCATTAAGCGTGCAGCCGCCGCAGTGGATGATGACCTTATATTTGGATAAATCCAGTGGAAATTCTGTCCCGCTGGTGAATGCAAAGTTCAATTCTTTGCCGGTGTATTTCCGAAGCCAGTTAGGGAGCTTTACGGTACCGATATCTTCACATTGGCGGTGATGAGTGCAGCCTTCCGATATCAGGATTGTATCACCGTTTTCCAGTGTATCTAATGCACGGGCGCCCGCTACTGCCATTTTCAAATTTCCCTTGTATCTGGCAAACAGGATAGAGAAGGATGTTAGAAGGATGTCTGCCGGGGTATTGGCGGATACCTGCTCAAATGCCTGGCTGTCAGTGATAACCATTTTAGGCTTTTTTCCCAGAGAAGCCAGCGTATCTTTCAATTCGGTTTCTTTTACAACGATTGCAGTGGCATTTGCCTCCAGTACATCGCGGATTGTCTGTTGTTGCGGAAGAATCAGCCGTCCTTTTGGCGCGGCAGAATCAATGGGAACAACAAGGATGACAAAATCAGACGGCTTAAGCAGATCTGCGACGATGCGGCGCCCGGTATCTTCTTTGGGAGCTTGTTTCGCGATGAGTTCCTTCAGTTCATAGATATTTGTTCCGGTAGTTGTACTTACCCGGATGACATTATCTTCGGCACCTGTATGGAGATCAGTGCTTATAGCGTCTTTTGAGGCTAGATCTGACTTATTTATAGCAATGACATAAGGAATCTCTTTTGCCCGTATCCGTTCAAGAATCCGGTGGTCTTCCTGGGTCATTCCCACGGAGCCGTCTACGACCAGAACGGCAATGTCGGTTTTGTTCAGTATTTGATAGGCCTTTTTGATGCGAAGTTCTCCCAGTTCTCCGGAATCATCAAGACCCGGAGTGTCAATTATGACTACCGGTCCCAGAGGCAGAAGTTCCATCGCTTTTAGGACAGGATCGGTGGTGGTTCCTTTTATATCGGATACAATTGCAAGATTTTGACCGGTAATAGCGTTAATGATACTGGATTTTCCGGCATTACGTTTCCCGAAAATGCCAATATGTATACGATCTGCAGATGGGGTAGTGTTTAGGCTCATAGTATATTTCCTCCTGGTGAAAAGAGGGACGGAGCCTGTAATTCTCCGTCCCTGGATTGTATGGTTATATGGTTTTATTGTATTTAGAAGCGAAAATCCCGACGGTTATTCTCACGGATCAGGCGAAGATTCTCCATAACGACAGCTCTTGCTTTTTCGTTGGGAACATTCAGGATTTCTTTGTCAATCAGTTTATCGCCGAGTGCTTTGGTTTCAGGGGAAGCATAATCCATCAGATATTCTTCCAGTGTCATCAGTGCATTGGGATGACAGCAATTCTGAATCTGTCCGCTTTTGCAAAGAGACATGAACCGGTCACCGGTGCGTCCTTCTCTGTAGCAGGCGGTACAAAAGCTTGGAATGTACTCCATCTCCATCAGCCAGCGTACAACCTCGTCCAGTGTACGATTATCAATAACGTCGAACTGTTCGGATTTTTCATCATCAGGTTCGGGTTCACAGTAGCCCCCCACGCTGGTTCTGGAACCGCCGCTGATCTGGGAAATGCCAAGGTGAAGAACGCGTTCTCTCGTCTTCTGGCTTTCCCGGGTGGAAATAATCATACCGGTATAGGGGACCGCGATACGGATACATGCAACGATTTTGGCAAATGTATCGTCATCAATACCATTGGTGAAGGAAGAAGCATCAATATCGTCTGCATTGCGCAGTCTCGGTACACTGATGGTATGAGGTCCCACGCCAAAAGCGGCTTCCAGATGTTCTGCATGCATCAAAAGACCAGCAAATTCATAACGGTATTTATCCAGACCAAATAGAACGCCGACGCCTACATCGTCGATTCCGCCTTCCATAGCACGATCCATCGCTTCGGTGTGGTAGTCATAGTCATGTTTCGGGCCTGTCGGGTGAAGTTTCAGATAACTTTCTTTATGATAGGTCTCCTGGAAGAGAATGTAGGTTCCGATTCCGGCTTCTTTTAATAAGCGGTAATTGTCCACAGTGGTTGCGGCAATATTGATATTGACGCGGCGGATAGCTCCGTTTTTATGTTTGATACTGTAAATGGTATTGATAGAATCCAGGTAGTATTCCATGGTATTGTGTACAGGATCTTCCCCGGCCTCCAGGGCAAGACGCTTATGACCCATATCCTGAAGAGCAATGACCTCCCGGCGGATTTCTTCCTGAGAAAGCTGCTTGCGGGCGATATGCTTATTTTTCATGTGATAAGGACAGTAGGTACATCCGTTGATACAGTAGTTGGACAGATATAAAGGGGCGAACATAACGATACGATTGCCATAAAAGTCTTTCTTAATCTGTTCTGCCAGTTTGAAAATCTTCTGATTCATAGCTTCGTCGTCACAGGCAAGCAGGACGGAAGCTTCCCGGTGGGACAGGCCTTTTCTTTTGCCGGCTTTTTCAATCAGAGATGCAATCAGTTCCAGGTTATTTTTGTTTTCGTCGGCGTAAGCCAGCGTGTCCAGAATTTCTTCATGGTTAATGAAGTCATCGGCGTGTTTTGAGTTTACATCATACATTATTATTTTCCTCCATATTTGTGTATTTATGTTTATTCTTATTTTTATGTTATACATCCATTAAAGAATCGCCCCGTGCGGTTACGACATGATAACCGATAGATTCCATTTGTCGGATTAATTTTGCTTTCCCTTCTGCAGCTTCTTCTCCGGTAGCAATTTTGTTATCATATAAGGAGTAGTTTTTTCGGTTATCCCGGGGAGAAAGGTTGGGCATTACCACATGGGCGCCCGCCAGGATGCCAAGTTCCCTGCCGTGCGTATCAATAGTTCCCAGAGCGGTGGTGGCAGGAAGGAGTACTTTGGGAAGCATCAGCCTTAAAAGACCCAACATATACAGGGTCAGTTCCAATGTTCCGGCTTTTTCCCCGGCAAAAACCGTGTCATGATGGGGGATGAAAGGTCCGATCCCTACCATATGGGGCTGCAGCTTTTCAATGAACAGCATATCCTCCGCCAAATGCTCCGCGGTTTGATGAGGTGAACCTACCATGAAGCCGGTTCCTGTCTGGTAGCCTATTTCTTTTAAGTTCCACAGACATTGTTGGCGGTTGGAAGCTGAGAGCTGCGGCGGGTGGAGTGTGCGGTAATGGGTTTCATTAAAGGTTTCATGACGCAGCAAATAGCGATCTGCACCGGCGTTATAATATTCCAGGTAAGAGTCATAAGGCTTCTCGCCGATGGACAGGGTAATGGCACAGTCGGGAAAACTTGTTTTTATCCTGTGTATCAGATGTGTCATTCGCTCATCTGTATAATAGCCGTCTTCGCCGCCCTGCAGCACAAAGGTACGAAAGCCCATATCATAGCCGCTGCGGCAGCAGGATAGAATGGTATCCTCATCCAGGCGGTAGCGGGGGATATTTCCGTTACTTTTGCGGATGCCACAGTAGAAACAGTCATTTTTACAATAGTTTGTAAATTCAATCAGTCCACGGATGTAGACGTCGCGGCCATAATACTTGTGGCGGATTTCTCTTGCCTGTACAAAAAGATAGTCTGCAAGTTCCGGGGTGCGGTTCTCAATCAGCGTTATCCATTCCTCTTTTGTGAGTCGGTGTTCGGTTTTCAGTTTATCAATGAGTTGTTTCATGGATCACCTCTTTAAAATTAAAAAACTGCGTCCTTGCAAAAAGACGCAGATAAAAAGGTATAAAATCTCCTGTTTTTTCTATATAAAGCAGAAAATTTCTTCGGAATTTTTCAGAATCTGTGCGCCTTTTTACGCAGGTATGCTCCTTTGTAATCAGTACGTTTTTTTTCATAATAACATATTGAAAAAAATTACTCAATAAAAGTTTAATATTTGGCAAAGATTTTAGGTGAAAACATTGACAAGGAGCAGGTATTTTGGTACTTTTAGACTAGAGTTTAGACTATAGTACGAAAAGTAAAAAGGAGATAGTAGAATGCCACTGATAACGAGTATTCAGAAGTATTCAATCCACGATGGAGACGGAATCCGGACGACTGTGTTTTTTAAAGGTTGTCCGTTGTCCTGCGTATGGTGCCACAATCCGGAGACCCAGTGTTATGGAAAGGATGTTATGTATGACAGGGAGCGGTGTACCGGCTGTCAGAGTTGTGTAAATGTCTGTCCGCAGCATGCAATTCATGCAGACGGGGATAAAGTAGTAACGGACACAGATGTTTGCGACCGGTGCGGAACTTGTCTGGATTATTGTGTGAATAATCTGCGGGAGCTCGCCGGAAAAGAATATACGGTGGAAGAGCTGGTAAAAGAGCTTAGAAAAGATGAGATGTTCTATGAAGAGTCCGGCGGAGGAGTGACATTATCCGGCGGCGAGGTTATGACCTCCGATATGGATTATGTAGAAAAACTGGTAAAGAAGCTTCATCACATGGGGATTACGGTTACGGTTGATACCTGTGGTTTTGCGCCATATGAAAACTTTAGACGGATTTTACCCTATGTGGATACATTTTTGTATGATATCAAGGTGATGGATCGGGAATTACATAAAAAGTATATTGGTGTAGATAATGAACTGATCTTAAAGAATCTGGAGCAGTTAAGCAAAGACGGGGCAAGGATTTATATCCGTATCCCGACGGTGAAAGAAGTAAATGGAACCAGGGAGCAGATGCAGGAGATTATTTCCTATCTGGATGATAAGAAAATTCATGTGGCTCAGATAAACCTTTTGCCATACCACAATACAGGGGCAGGCAAGTATGGAAAGCTGGGGCAGGCGTATGATGGCAGCGGGCTGCACGCTCCGTCTTCGGAAGAAATGGATGAGTTTGTGATCCTGTTTCAGGAAGCAGGTTATCAGAATACAAAAATAGGAGGATAATGATAATGGAAAAAAGAGGAATGAACGAACGGATTCAGGCGCTCCGCGAATTGAGCGTAAGCACGCAGCCACATATTGATATGGAGCGTGCAAAAAGTGAGACAGAGACTTACAAAAAGTATGAAGGACAGTTGTCTGTACCGGAGCTTCGAGGGCAGGTACTGTATGATTATTTTGCCTCAAAGACTCTGTATATCGGTGATGGGGAATTGATTGTAGGTGAGAAAGGAGATTCCCCGCAGGCATCACCGACTTTTCCTGAATTATGCTGCCACACCGTTGAAGATATGCATGTTATGAATGACCGGGAATTAATTAACTTTACCGTGCAGGAAGAGGATTTTACCGTGCAGGAAGAGGTGATGATTCCTTACTGGGACAAAAGATGTATCCGCAATAAGATCCTGCGTCAGATGACGCCGGAATGGAAGAAGGCTTATGAATGTGGTATTTTTACAGAGTTTATGGAGCAGCGGGGACCGGGGCATACAGTTGGTTCCTTTAAAATCTATGAGAAAGGTTTCCTTGATTATAAAGCAGATATTCAGGCGGCGATTGATGAGTTGGATTTTCTGAATGACAAGGAAGCGCTGGATAAGAAGAACGAGCTGGAAGGCATGAAGATTGCCTGTGACGCTATTATGGTTCTTGGTGAGCGTTATGCTGCTTATGCAAGAGAACTGGCAGAGAAAGAGACGGATGAAAAGAGAAAAGAAGAATTGCTCCAGATTGCGGCGAACTGTGATGTGGTTCCGGCGCACAGACCGCAGACCTACTGGCAGGCAATCCAGATGTACTGGTTTGTACATCTTGGAGTGACGAGTGAGCTGAATCCCTGGGATGCGTATAGTCCGGGACGCCTGGATCAGCATCTGAATCCATTCTATGAAAAAGATGTAGAAGATGGAATTTTGGATGATGAGAAGGCGCTGGAGCTTCTGGAGTGTCTCTGGGTGAAGTTCAATAATCAGCCGGCGCCGCCGAAGGTTGGTATTACGTTGAAGGAGAGCAGTACCTATACAGATTTTGCGAACCTGAATACGGGAGGTATCACTCCGGACGGAGAGAATGGCGTAAATAATGTAAGCTATCTGATTTTGGATTGTATGGATGAAATGCGCCTTCTCCAGCCAAGTTCTAATGTGCAGATTAGCAAAAAGACACCGCAGAAGTTCCTGAAGCGTGCCTGCGAGATTTCCAGAAAAGGCTGGGGCCAGCCCGCATTCTACAACACGGATGCAATTATCCAGGAGCTGATGAATGCAGGAAAGACACTGGAGGATGCAAGACGCGGCGGTACAAGCGGCTGTGTAGAGACAGGAGCGTTTGGTAATGAGGCATATATCCTGACAGGATATTTTAATATACCGAAGATTTTCGAGCTGACTCTGAACAATGGCTATGATAAGATGTCAGATCAGCAGCTTGGTCTGGAGCTTGGTTATGCCACAGATTTTAAAACCTATGAAGAACTGTATGATGCGTTTAAGAAGCAGATGCAGTATTTCATTGATATTAAGATTAAGGGAAGTAACGTAATTGAGAAAATCTATGCCGAAGAGATGCCGGTACCCTTCCTTTCTATTATTACAAATGACTGTATTTCTAAAGGAAAGGATTACAATGGCGGAGGCGCAAGATACAATACCAAATACCTGCAGGGTGTAGGCATTGGAACCATTACCGACTGTCTGGTAGCAGTGAAATATAATGTGTTTGATAAGAAGACATTTACCATGGAAGAGCTGATGCAGGCGCTGGATGATAATTTTGAGGGCCATGAACGTATTTTGAATCTTGTGAGAAATAAGACGCCAAAATACGGCAACGATGATGATTATGCAGATGATATCATGAAGGATGTATTTGAGTTCTACAGAAGCCAGGTGACCGGGCGTCCGAACATGCTTGGCGGTATGTACCGGATTAATATGCTTCCGACTACCTGCCATGTATATTTCGGTGATGTGATGATGGCAAGCCCCAATGGACGACTGGCACATAAGCCGGTATCCGAAGGCATTTCACCGGAGAAGGGAGCAGATGTGAACGGACCTACGGCAGTAGTAAAATCTTGTGCGAAGATGGATCATCTGCAGACAGGCGGAACGCTGCTGAACCAGAAATTCACGCCAAGTGTTGTAGCCGGAGAAGAAGGGCTGAATCAGATGGCGAATCTTATACGTACCTATTTTACAATGGACGGACATCATATCCAGTTCAATGTTATTGACAAGGAAACGCTGATTAAAGCACAGCAGAACCCGGAAGAATATAAGGATCTGATCGTACGTGTTGCGGGATACAGTGACCATTTCCGGAATCTGAGCAAGGCATTGCAGGATGAGATTATCGAGAGAACGGAGCAGAGCTTCAACTAAGAGATAAAGGTGAGAGTCTGATGAATATAGGAAATATGGCAGAGAAAGCAGCAGAGAAAACGGCGCCTAAAGGGGTGAAGAACAAAATCGTGTCTGCCGCCTGGCAGCTGTTTCATGACAAAGGTTATAACCATACCACGGTAGACGACATTATTGAATTGTCGGGAACCTCAAAGGGCTCTTTCTACTATTACTTCAATACAAAAGATGAGCTTTTGAATACATTGTCGGTAATCCTGGATGATTATTATGAAGAATTAGAAGGAAAGATGAATCCCGGGATGAATAGTTTTGTGAAACTTTTATTTTTGAATGTGGAGGTGCATTCCATGATGGAAGAGAAGATCAGTATCGATCTTCTCGCCTCCTTGTATTCTACGCAGTTGGTTACCCAGGGAAACAGTTATCTTTTGGATCAGAACCGGAAATATTACCGTCTGATTCATAAGATTGTAGAAGAAGGGCAGAAGCGGGGGCAGATACGGGACGATAAGCCGATTGGAGAGATTGTGAAATATTATAGTATGTGTGAAAGGGCATTAATATCCGATTGGTGCATGAATAAGGGCAGCTATTCTCTTGCGCAGTACAGCAGAGAATGCATGCCCATCATGCTGGAGTACTTTAAGGCTTAGCAGGATATACTCTTTTCCTGACGAAATAAAGGCAGATTACCTGCATGACTATGGAAAGGAGCCATGACGCCGGGTAGGAGATAAACAGGAAGGAAAGCGTCCTGTGGTGCGGGAAAAGTCCGAATATCCAGACAATTCTGGTTCCTACCGTCCCGATAATGGACAAAATCATGGGGACAGCGGAATATCCCATTCCGCGCATCGGACCCGGAAAGAGATCCATTAATCCGCACAAAAAATAGGTTGCCGTGGTGTAGGCAAGAATCTCGGTACCGCATTGAATGACCTCCGGGCTGGAGGTATAGATTTTTAAAATTTCAGGTGCAAAAATGTAGGAGCCACAGCCAAGTACCAGGGAAATGCCTACGGTCAGGATCATACAGTCTGCAAGGATCCGATCCATACGTTTGTATTTGCCGACGCCGTAATTCTGGCTTGTGAAACTCATGCATGCCTGCGTAATAGAGTTGACTGCTACGTACAAGAAGCCGAAGATATTGTTCGCTGCAGTATACCCGGCCATGGCAACAGAGCCGAAAGAATTCACGGAGGACTGCAGCAGTACGTTAGAGAAGTTGATGACAGTACTCTGGATTCCGGCAGGGATGCCTACCTGGAAGATCTGTTTCAAATAGGCGGTTTTCAGCGTTAATTCAGAAAAATGAAGCTGATAGATTCCTTCGGATCTGCAAAGGCAGCGAATTACCAGGATGCAGGAAACCATCTGGGAAATTATGGTGGCAATTGCTACGCCTGCCACACCAAGATGGAATACGATAACAAGGAACAGGTTCAGACCCGCATTCAGCAATCCTGAGATAATCAGAAAGAACAAAGGGCGCTTGGTGTCTCCTATGGCACGCAGGATGGCGGCACCGTAATTGTAAAGCATGAAAAATGGCATTCCCAGAAAATAAATTCGCATATAAAGGGAAGATTGACTGATTACATCAGAAGGGGTTCCCATTAGTTCCAACGCGAGCCTGGAGAAAAGGAGCCCGGCAATCGCCATAACGATTCCGCTGATTAGGGCAAATAGGATGGAAGTATGTACGGTTTCCGACATTTCTTTGGCTTTCCCGGATGCATAAAACCGGGCTGCCAGTACATTGCTGCCCAGGGAAATTCCGATGAACAGATTGGTAAATACATTAATTAAAGCTGTGGTGGAGCCTACGGCAGCCAGTGCCTGGCTTCCGGTAAATCTTCCAACGATGATAATGTCGACTGCATTGAACATTAGCTGTAAAATACCGGAAAGCATTAATGGAAGCGAAAAAGAGATTAGTTTGTCCATAACGGATCCATTGCACATGTCAATTTCAAATTTGTTATTTTTCAAAATTCTCATCTCCTGTATTTCTCTATATACAAATTATATACCATATAGGGGAGTATAAGGTCAATGGGATATAGAAAAACCCTATAGGTAAATGAATTATATAAAAATAACTGATTTGCAATTCTGGAAGAAGAGTCCTATAATACAATTAAAGATATTATTGAGGCAGAAATGCCGATTCCCTTCTACGAAAAAACCTTTCAAGTTCGCTTGCTTGAAAGGCTTTTTTTGTGGTATAGGGAACTTGAGGCAGACTTGTCTGATTTAAGTCTGATAAGCCTATCGGCCTGTTGGCTTGAATGCGCCGTCCAGATAAGCCTGCAGGGAACGCTTCATATTTCCTTCAAAATCGGCATCGCCATTTTTCAGGCACCATTCAAATACATTTCCAATGACAATCATACGGATATCCGTCGTTATATCCTCCAATGGATAGGACAGATGGATGACGCCTGCATCGAGAGCCTTTTTCAAATAATTGTGAACTGTGACGATCGGATATGGGCGTTCGGTACGGATTGCAGGATTCAAAGACTGGTTTTTTGGTGTATAATAATTGGACATAAAAGACAATCCAAGATCCTGGCAGTAATGTACATAATTCAGATAAACCTGAATAATCGCTGTCTTTGCTTCTTCCGGGCTTTCGGGGAGATCCAGAAGATCCGGATTGATGCTGGGCTGTTCTTCAATATAATAAGAGAGCAGGTCATCTTTTGTCTTGAAATGGTGGTAGAAGCTGCCGTTGGATACGCCGGCTTCCTCGCAGATATTCTTAATGGAGAGTGCTTCATAGCCTTTTTCCTGCAAAATGTTTTTTGCAGCATTAAAGATTTTCTTTTTCGTCTCTCTCGATTTTTGCTGTTGTTTTGTCAGTTCCTGTATTTCACTCATAATGGTGCGATTCCCTTCGTTATGGTTATTTTCGTGGAAGTAAGTATATCATATTTTCTTTGAATTTTCAAGAAAACAGAGCGGACTCGGTATTGAAGCTCTATATAGTGTTTGTACTATATCCGGTAATCCGATTTACTGATGTATGGAAAAATCCTGTGGAAATGCAGATATTTAATTGCTATAATATAGTACGGAAGTAATGGAGAAAGGATTTGCAGAATGGATATTAATCAGAAAATTACCGAAGAATTAGGTGTGAAAAGGTGGCAGGTGGACGCTGCCGTGAAGTTGATAGACGAGGGCAATACGATTCCTTTTATTGCCAGATACCGGAAGGAAGTGACGGGGACGCTGGATGATGAGCAGCTTCGTAAATTATTTGAGAGGCTTACTTATCTTAGAAATCTGGAAGAGAAGAAGGAACAGGTACTGTCAAGCATTGAAGAACAAGGAAAGCTTACAGAGGAATTAAGAGCGCAGATTGCAGCGGCAGAAACCCTGGTAGTGGTAGAGGATTTATACAGGCCATACCGTCCGAAGAGGCGAACCCGGGCAACGATTGCAAGGGAGAAGGGATTGGAACCTTTGGCAGCGCTGATTATGCTGCAGAATGTGAAACAGCCGTTGGAAGAGGCGGCAGCAGACTATATTAATTCTGAGAAAGAAGTGAACACGGTACAGGAAGCTATTGCAGGAGCGCAGGATATTATTGCCGAAATTATTTCAGATGAGGCGGCTTACAGAAGCTGGATACGGAATACGACCATGAAGAAGGGGAAAGTCGTTTCTGTGGCAAAGGATGCCAAGGCAGAGTCGGTATATGAGATGTACTATGATTTTGAAGAGCCGGTTATGCGGCTTGCAGGCCACCGAATCCTGGCGTTGAACCGGGGAGAGAAGGAAAAGTTTCTGAATGTCAGGCTTGAGGCGCCGGAAGAAGATATTATCCGCTATCTGGAGAAGAAAACGATTCGCAATGATAATCCTTATACGACGCCGGTATTGAAGGAAGTCGTAGAGGATAGTTACAAACGTCTGATTGCCCCGGCGATTGAGCGTGAGATACGAAATGAGCTGACAGAGCGGGCAGAGGACGGCGCAATTTCCGTATTTGGCAAGAACTTAGAACAGCTTTTGATGCAGCCGCCGATTGTGGGACAGACGGTTCTTGGCTGGGATCCGGCATTTCGTACCGGGTGCAAGCTGGCGGTGGTTAATCCCACCGGCAAGGTAATCGGGACGACGGTTATTTATCCGACGGCGCCGACTACACCGCAGAAAATACAGGCGTCCAAGGATCTCCTGAAGAAGATTATCAAGAAGTATAATATTACATTGATTTCGCTTGGAAATGGTACGGCGTCCAGAGAGTCTGAACAGTTTATTGTGGAACTTTTAAAAGAAATTCCGGAGAAGGTACAGTATGTAATCGTAAATGAAGCCGGAGCATCTGTCTATTCAGCAAGCAAGCTGGCTTCTGAAGAATTTCCGAAGTTTGACGTGGGACAAAGGAGTGCCACATCTATTGCCAGAAGGCTGCAGGATCCACTGGCAGAGCTGGTAAAAATAGAATCCAAATCCATTGGTGTGGGGCAGTACCAGCATGACATGAACCAGAAGAAGTTAGGTGAAACATTGTCCGGAGTTGTAGAAGATTGTGTCAATAAGGTGGGAGTAGACTTAAATACGGCTTCTGCGCCGCTGCTTTCCTATATTTCCGGTATTTCCGGGACGATTGCTAAAAATATTGTTGCTTATCGTGAAGAAAATGGAAGATTTACCAACAGAAAGCAGCTTTTGAAAGTAGCCAAATTGGGGCCAAAAGCATTTGAACAGAGCGCGGGATTTATGCGGATACAGAATGGGGAAAATCCGTTGGATGGGACAAGTGTTCATCCCGAATCTTATGAGGCGGCGGAAAAGCTTCTGAAGAAACAGGGATTTTCGGTAGAAGATATCAGCGGCGGTAAGCTGACGGGACTGTCTCTTACGATTAAAGATTACAAAAAACTAGCTGAAGAGCTTGAAATCGGCGAGATTACGCTGCGGGATATTGTGAAGGAGCTGGAGAAACCCGCCAGAGATCCTCGTGATGAGATGCCCAAGCCGATTCTGCGCACAGATGTACTGGATATGAAAGATTTGAAAGAAGGCATGATTCTGAAGGGAACAGTAAGGAATGTCATTGATTTTGGGGTATTTGTTGATATTGGCGTGCATCAGGACGGGCTGGTACACATTTCCGAGATTACCGATAAGAAATTTATTAAGCACCCGTTGGAAGTGGTCAGTGTTGGTGATATAGTAGATGTTAAGGTTATGAGCGTGGATTTGAAGAAGAAGAGAATCCAGCTTACGATGAAAGGAATTTCTTAAAAAAATGTCGGTAGTGTAAAGTAGTCTATGAAAAAATGGAGCTGAAAAAATGGCTCCATCGGA
>ERZ1673736.2541-NODE-2541-length-19500-cov-17.682849_pt1 | contig 19500 bp, 15 predicted proteins | sample MGYA00580212_ERZ1673736 | MGnify/ENA primary metagenome ERZ1673736 (study PRJEB41218, sample SAMN15661752) | gut metagenome | host: Homo sapiens | place: Canada: London | collected 2015-08-20/2019-03-30 | study: EMG produced TPA metagenomics assembly of...
TATCAATTACAAATAGAAAGGTTATTAGAGCAGTTCAAGGGTGTTTATATGTTACGAGAGTGTCGAATTGATGCAGAGGAACTGACGCAATCCCGACATAAATATTCGCATCTGATTCCCGACGATGATAAAATGGTTAACAAAGCAGTTGCAGGGGATGATTTATATAATTTGACGCAGAAATGTATTGTTCTATTAACCTGCTGTATTTTGGACAATATCGGATTGACAACGAATGAAATAAATATCTGTTTTAAAGATTCAGCCATACAACAGATTGTCCGAGATTTACCACCGACATTTGATTGATAAATATCTAATACAGCCCTCATGCTAACGCATGGGGGCTTTCCCCATTTAAAGAGTTATTGTTCCATTTATATTTGCGTGATAATACTAAAAGTCCAAGTCTCAACTTTGCCAGATGGCACGCATTGCAATTCAAGCGAGTAGGTGTCGAATTTCAAACAGTATTCAGATAAATGATCTACAGCATCTACTAAATCTTGAGGACAGTTTATTGATAAACTCTTACAAGTTGAAAGTATAATATCTTTAAATTTAGCCATTGCCATTTCTTTATCTTGTTGGTAATTAATATTAAGAGCTAATTCTATTTTTTCGATATAGTTCTTTTTTCCTGTAATATAATATGCCAAATTATTAGGCATATATAATGAACTATTTTTTAGAAGAAAATAATCTGTTATAGCGGAATATTCATCACCTTCAAAACAATTCCAATCACTGAACTCTCCAATACCATTTTTTGACAATCTTTTTGTAACGGTTTTTATATCATTAAATATTAATAATCTTGCAGTATGCCCTATTGCATATTGAGGTTTCTGCACAATTTTCTTTATGTAACCAGATGCACTACCTTTTGCAGGCTCATATAGCGCATGGTATTTCCAAATTCGACTTAATGCTTTAAGATTAATATTTGCATATCTTTTTGTTGCTTTAATCATGTCTTTTGCAACAGATGGATTATCATGTCTTCTTATATGCTTGATGGATGTTAAGACGCTATCATATTCAATAATCAAAGCAACAATATAAAAGTATGGTATAGATAATAGCGTGAGGGCTATTGGTAATAAAAATATTTTGATATTGTATATTGTCAATAAATTTCCGTAATCTTTTACCGTTATCCATATTACATATAGAAAAATCCCACAACCTATTAATGAAAATATCGTCTTGATACAAGAGGTTGTTATTTTGTATTTAGGCTCTTGTTGCTGATGTATTTCTGTATAAGTTTGTACTATTGTTAAAAATGTTAATATTGGAAGCATTATCAATTCTACAACAAGAGGAAAGGTGTAAAAATTGAAAAGGAACTCTACAATTATTATGACTTTTATATTGCCTGTGATTATTCGTTTGAAAAATGTGAAATCCCTTGCTTTATTAATATTAAATAATAGGCTTAATGCAGTGAATAAAAACCAAATACAAGTATCTTTTATCATGCTGCCATCCCAAACGCCACATACATATAAAGGAAAGTAAGTAATTAAAGAGGTATATACAAATAAGAATAAAATGGCCAAAACAATATATTTATTCCTCAAAGCAATAATGACTCTATAAGCAGATTTGCGTATTTCTTTATTGATTAAAATATAAATAAAAAACACTACTAACCAGAATATCGCCGCTATTTCGCGCGTGCTAAATATTGGATTTGCCATGTAAAAGTATTTAAGACTTAATTAGTGATAATTGCAACTAAAATACGAAATATCTCTTTGAATATCAAATCAAATAATTACCATAATCCGTTCTACACACGCAGTTACTCTATACTAAAGCCCCTCCCCATTGTCGAATGTAAAAGTAAAAAATATGGACAGACAATCAAGGGCAAAACGCATAGCGGATTTGCATGTGCTTTACGGGCAGAACGAGGTGGTCGAGGAATTGATCCGTGCAGGTAAAATCGACGAGGAATACATGTATCCATTTGTCGATACGGACGACGAGGTTTTCGAGTGGTGGCTGGTATCGCCTTACTTGGCAGGTGAACTCAAAGAGCAGGGCGAGGTCGTAATCGACGCGCTCGATTGCCATTGGTGGGGACGCACTACGAGCGGGCAGGCAGTCTGCATGGACAGCGTGATACAGAAAATTGCAGGTGAATAAGACTGCATCCGTTCGGTTACATAGCAAATTCATAAATTACAGAGATTAGGGGCTTTGCAATTTCGACAAGATTTTGCAGTCCTTAATTTCTGTTTTTACGGTGGCGTAAAGTTGAGAATCTAATGCAATGAATAATTGCAACATATTGTTTTCGACCTCATGCACCCTTAATCTTGCAATCGTTTCCCTCAATTTACGAATAACAAAGTTGTGATTCTATAAGCCGTGCTATTGCATGGGAACTTTGTTTTGACGAATTTTGATACGGCAACAGCCCTCTAAAAGAAGGTTAGTTATTGCACAAACCAATTTTGTTCTCTACATTTGTAGGACATACGAACAAACACGGAAAGTGTAAGTTTATTCTCGAAAGTCGAACGTAGGAAATTCGCATTTTAGCAGAGAGTAAGCGGACTAACCTTTCGTCATATCCTTATTGGATACGGCGTGGGGCTGTTGCTTATTTTATGCTATAAGGTTTCCTACGACCTGACTTTCTAAAATAAGTTTCCAGTCCCACGCTTTCTTTTTGTACATAACTCACTATCGAGGGACGGATAGTAAGATTGGAAACACTTGTTTAACTAAAACTATCTTACTATGAAAAAACTATTTTTATTTGCATTGTCTGCAATGATGATTTGCAGTTGTTCAGACAGTGGGACAGAGGATAATCCAAATCCTGATCCAACCGTAACTCTAACTGAAATTGAACTTTCTACCAATATTTTGGAGTTTGATATTACAGGAGGGGAAAAATCTATTTACGTCTACTTAAATTATGATGGTTATTCGGATAAAGAACCTAATGACCAATGGCAACTAACTGGTGGGGAATCATGGTGCAAGCCATCAATTACAAGAGGCAATAATGGAGATGAAGTAACTTTTTCTGTTGATGGGTATTCGGAAAACAGAACTACCGTCTTTACTATTGCGTGTGGAAATATTAAGGCGGAATTAACAATCATTCAAACGGGTTATACTTCTATAAATGTGGAACAGGCGGGAACATTAAATAGTGTTCTTTCTAAATTTGACGCCACATCTGTCAAAATGCTACGAATTACAGGAAATCTGAATGACGAAGATTTCCTTGCTATTCGCAACCTACCCAATTTGGAGTATCTTGATATTTCCGAACTACCCTTTACTACATTGCCTGCAAAAGCATTTGCTAATATGTATGATATTAAGGGAATCGTCTTACCAAGTTCTTTAACGGTTATACCTGAATCGCTTTGTGCTCATTGCTATGATTTAAGTTATATAGTAATCCCAGCAAATGTAGAAGTAATCGAGATGTCCGCATTTTATAATTGTCTTAATTTAAGTTCGGTCGAATTGAATCCAAAGTTGAAAATAATTAAAAGTGGAGATCTTAATATGTACGACGGTGCATTTGAAAATTGCCAATCATTAACTTCAATTACTATTCCTGCTTCTGTAGAAAGCATCCAAATGCGGGCGTTTAAGAATTGCTCCTCTTTGGCAACAATCACTTTTATAAAACCATCCCAATTAAAAACTATCGGAGGAGATTACCACGGCAATCTCGTTATTACGGGAGGCTCACAAGAAACATATAGTGAAGGATATGGTGCATTCCAAGAATGCGCAATAACATCTATCGAAATTCCCGCAAGCGTAGAAGAGATTATGCCTGCTGCATTTTATGGGTGCAAGGCCTTAACAACGGTTACTTTTGGAAAAGGTTCGCAATTAAAACGAATAGGGGGAATAAATCACAAAACCAATGGGTGGTATCATGCCGCAGGGGCATTTGCTAAATGCTCTGAATTAGCCACGTTCGATGCTACGAATTGTCAATCAATAGAGTATATAGAGGCCCTCGCTTTTTATTCGTGTCCCATATCTTTATTTAAGATTGGAACGATGAATCCTCCAATAAATAGAGGAACGATAGGAGATTACGGACAGAAACTCCCTGTTTTTAGTGGTCTTGCATCTTATTCAATTTTGAAAGTTCCAACTGGCAGTTCTGAAAATTATAAAGCTAATGATGATTGGAATGAATTTGCAAGTATTTCAGCATTGGATGAATAAAAATTATTACTATGCAAAAAGGAGATTATAGAAAATCCAATGGAATGATTGTTCAAATTGCAAACATTCATTCTACTTATACGGATGTAGATGGAAATGTGTTAAATAATAGCATTGACATTGCAGTAACCGATGCCGTTTTGCTGACTTGTGGATTTATTTATGACAAGGAGTGTTCTTGTTATGAATTACAACATAATAAGAACCGTATTATTGTTGAGCGTTCACGCTGGGGAGGTAAATATTGTTGCATGATATGTTCGCCTAAAACACCTCCACACGCACCTGATACAATAAATCACATCGTAACACTTGCTGATTTGCAGGATTTCGTCAGAATTTGTACTTCTGAAGAATTACCTATCAACGTAACAGAATTGGTTAATGCGATAAAGTGATGCCAATTAGAATGAGGACAGACTTGGAAAGACGGTCTATATTATACCGCTCTGTCCAAGTTTGTCCTTTTTATATGTTTGCATATCTCATAAATTTTAGCTATATTTACATCATAATCAAAGATTTAATAACAATAAAATTTTAGCTAAAATGAAAAGAAAAACACCAAGAATTGAATGAAAAGTTGGCACGGAAACAAAAGAGGGTATGGAATTAGCCTATGTCGCCAAATCCGTAGCTTATGACGATGATTGTGCAATGACGCTTATCGTTACACGCAAAAAAGACAATCCTACACCCGTAGAGTTTTGATACATGTTTGCCTTGGATATAGACCCAGCACAACAGGTATCCATGACTTTTCAGAAACGAGGGAGAGGGTTTATCGGTATGTCTTTTCTGATAAATCCAGCAATCGAAATTCCTGCAATGGCTTTTCCGAATATCGTAACGTTTACAGAATCTACTGAAACCGTGAATATGTTTCAAACGCATATCGACAGCGATACAATCGTATTCGATTATACGACAAGAGAGGGCAAACCAAGCGTATTCAAATTCCCGTTGGCTGGATTCAACGAGAAATATTTAGAGCAGTTCATATAAAAAAGATACGAGGACAGACTTTGACAAGGGGTCTATAATTAGACCTTTTGACAATGTTTGTCCTTGCTGTTTCAACAGAAACAAAAGCAACACAACATTCTTAAAAGGAGAGAGCAGAGGAAAGAGTAAAATTTTCTTGCGCGACTTTTCTCCACGACCAACGAGGACAGACTTTGCAAAGGGGTTTCAAATATACCCCTATTGCAATGTTTGTCCTCTCTTTTTTCTGAACCGAGGTTGGGGTCGGTTAGTCTATCACAATCACTTCAATTCATTCATAATTAACATATTATGCGATTATGAAAACGCACTACACATTAGACTATGGATAGTCGATAGTCTAACGCAATGACAATTAGAAACTTATAACACGATTTTATTAACTTGCAGGAGGTGAAAATACTCTCCATTGGGTCTCCATTGAGGTAAAAAATGGCTATTTCTACACTTGTAAATGATTGATTATTTGCAAATTGCGGAAATAGCTCAGTTGGTAGAGCACAACCTTGCCAAGGTTGGGGTCGCGAGTTCGAGTCTCGTTTTCCGCTCTAAAACAGACGATTAAATCCTTGCGACAAGCCAATCAGCGAGTTGTGAGGATTTTTCTTTTATGCCCGTCGGCGGGTCTTTTGCGCCCGCCCGGGGAGTTACCTTTTCGGGATGAACAGCCCGGACATGTTCGCCTGTTCGAGGGTGAGGAGCCCGACCTTTTTAGGAATGCCGCCGGCGTATCCCGTCAGGCTGCCGTCGCTGCCCACGACCCTATGGCAGGGGATGATAATGCTGATCGGATTGTGCCCTACGGCACCGCCAATGGCCTGCGCCGACATGGTTTGCTTTCCCTGCTGCCGTGCGATTTCTTCCGCAATATCCTTATAGGTGATTGTTTCCCCGTACGGTATTTGTAGTAATATTTCCCATACGGCCTGCCGGAAGGGCGACCCTTCGGGGCCCAGCGGGGGTGTAAATCCCGGGTTTTTCCCGCTGAAGTAGCAGTCCAGCCACCGCTGTGTCTGGTCGAATACGGGGAGCTGCTTCTCTTCGTGTGCTGCCGGCAGTGTGGCGGCAAAGTATTTTTGCCCGTCGAACCAGAGCCCGGTCAGGCTGTTGCCGTCGGCGGAGATCGTTATCCCGCCGAAGGGCGATTGGTATTTACAAATGTACTGCATGGTGTTATAGATTAAAGTAAAGGTTGGAATCTTCCGGGGCTTCTTCTCTCGAAGCTATCGTGTAGCAGCGCAAGGGTGTCACTACGGTTATCTTGTAGTCGGCGAAATCTTCCGCCCGTCCGTGCTTTTGGGCGAGGCGGTGCCGGAGCGAGTTCCGCCATTTCGCGACGCACTGCTCGTCCCGCCATTCGGATTTGCTGAGCAGTTTGTTGCCGTTCGCAAGGCTCGCGAAACGTTCCGAGCCGATAAATCCATCCGTCCGGGCCAGTTCCTCCTTCAGGGTCGCCGCTGTCTGCAGGTAATCCTCCATGCGGCCGGTTTTCAGGGTTACTTCGAACAATACGATTACATTTGGCATGGTTTCATCGGTTATGTGTTTGTCGTTCTGCCTTCGATATTCGGCAGGAATTCCGTGATTATCCCCAACAGGGGCAGCAGGGTGCTGATCCGGAAGATGAACTCTATGCTGGTCTTGTCGGCCAGCCAGCCGAAAAAGGCCGAACCGAGGCCGCCGAGGCCGAACATCAGCCCGAAAAAGATCCCGGCGATCATTCCGACCTTGCCGGGCATCAGGTCGGTGGCGTAGACCAGGATGGCGGAGAATGCCGAGGAGATGACGAGTCCGATGATAACGGCGAGCGCGATCGTGCAGGCCAGGTTCGCATAGGGCAGCAGCAGGGTGAAGGGCGCTGCTCCGAGGATAGAGCCCCAGATCACGTATTTACGCCCGAAACGGTCGCCCAGCGGCCCGCCGGCGACCGTGCCGACAGCCGATGCCCCGAGGAATGCGAAGAGGCAGTACTGCGACCCCTGCACCGAGATCCCGAATTTATCCATCAGGAAGAATGTGAAGTAATTGGTCATGCTGGCGATGTAAAAGTATTTCGAGAATACCAGCACGCCCAGGATGCCCAGGGCGAGGCGGATTTTGCGTTTTCCCAGGTGGTGTGCCGGGGCCGCTGCGGCTGCTGCGGGGTGGTTTGCGGTGACGGTGAGGCGAAGTTTATACCAGTTCCCGATTCTCGTGAGGATGAGGATGGCGAGGATCGCGGCCAAAGCGAACCAGCCGATCGAGGCCTGCCCGAAGGGAATGACGACCAGCGCGGCCAGCAGCGGCCCCATGGCGCCCCCGGCGTTGCCGCCGACCTGGAATATCGACTGTGCCAGTCCTTTCCGGCCTCCCGAAGCGAGTTGCGCCACCCGGGAGGATTCGGGGTGGAAGACCGAAGAGCCGCAGCCGATCAGTCCTACCGCCAGCAGGATGGGTACGAAGCCCGGGGCGACGGAGAGGGTGAACAGCCCGAGCAGCGTGAAGCACATCCCCGCGGCGAGCGAGTAGGGGCGCGGATGGCGGTCTGCATAGAGTCCGATGAAGGGTTGCAGCAGCGACGAGGTCATCTGGAAAACCAGCGTGATGATTCCGATCTGGGCGAACGTGAAGCCGAATTTCTCCTTCAGGAGCGGGTAGACGGCCGGGATCACCGACTGCATCATGTCGTTCAGCAGGTGGGTGATGCTGATCATGAACAGTATCGGGTAGACTGTTCCGGTCTCCGTGAAGCGCCGCAGGCGTGTGTCCGTGGGTTTTGTAAGCGTCTCCATTGCTGCGGGCTATGGTTCTTCGAGTATCCGCGTGATCGCCTCCCGGGCATTCCGCACGTCCCCGGCAAGGATGTATCCGAGTAACTGCCCGTGCGTGGGCTGGGTGGCGAGCAGGCACTCCGTGTCCCTGTATATATTGCTGAACCTCTTTTTCAGATGGGCGGCCGTCGAGCGGTACAGCTCGCACAGGATTTCGTTGTGCGTGGCCTCGGCCAGGGCGATGTGGAAGTTGACGTCGGCTTCGATACAGGCCTGCAATGCCCCGGCAGCTGCGGTCGCTCCCCGCTCCGCGAGGTGCTTTTCGAGGACTGCGGCGTCGTGTGCCGTTCGCCGTTCGGCGGCTTTTTCGGCGATCGCGACTTCCAGTATTTTCCGCACTTCGTCCAGGTCGTGCAGGTCGGCGCGCCCGAGGCGCCGCTCCATCGGTTCGTCCGGGGGCGTGAGGCGTTCGACAAATGTCCCGGCACCTTGCCGTACCTTCAGGAACCCCATGTTGGACAGGATTCTGACCGCTTCGCGCACGGTCGAGCGGCCGACCCCGAAAATCTGCATCAACTCCGGTTCGGGCGGTAGTTTTTCGCCCACCTCGAATTTTCCGGACATGAATTGCCCCTGCAACCGGCCGGCCAGCTCTTCGGCCAGCGATTTCTTGCTGAGTTGCATGTTCGAACCGGGTTTCATCATATCATCTGATGTTTTATGCGAAAGTAGGCATTTATTTCGAGCCGACAAAATTTTTCGGGGTATTTTGCGTGCGGAAGAAGGCCCGGCAATTTTTGCACCGGCCGATAGCTGAGAAAAGCGGGTGCAAGTGGCGATTTTTTATGTGCGGCAATTTTTGCATGTTATTGGTGAAGAACGGGGTGTTTTCAGAACGGACAAATATCTAATTTTGTAATAATGAATATAGATGAAGACGATACGAGACTTTTCAGGCCGCTTGAGCCGGGGGAGTTCGGCATCTATACAGAGCTTGACGAATTGCCGGTATCCGGTTGTCCGGTATACCTTATGAAGGGGGTCGGAGGCATCTGCCTGTCGGGTACGGCTACGGTACAGGTTTTCGGCCACCGTTTCCGGATCGTGCGCGGAATGGTGCTTGCTCTGTTTCCCTGGCAGTTGGCTTCCATCAAGGAGGTAAGCGACGATTTCGGGATCAGGTTTTTCCGCATATCGCACGATATGTTTACCGACACCCTCAGCTCCCTGTGGAGACCCAGGCCCGGTTTCTTTTTTTACATGCGCACGCATGTCGCCTCGGAGCCGCGCGAAGAGTATGTCGGGCGGTTCCTGAATTTCTGCGACTTGCTGGCCTACCGCGCCGAAAATGCCCCCGCCATCTGCCGCCGCGAGTCGGTGATGCAGCTTTTGCGGGTGTTCTATTGGGACATCTACGCCATCTATCTCAATGATCCGCAGGCCGAGAAGACAGCCTATACCCACAAGGAGGAACTGGCGTTCCGTTTCATGCAGACGATCGTCGAGGAACATTCTCCCAACAAGGACGTGGCGTATTTCGCCGAGAGGCTCGGGATCACTCCGAAGTACCTGACCAACCTGATGAACGAGATCAGCGGGCAGTCGGCACGGGACTGGATCGTCTACTATACGATCTTCGAAATCAAGGCGCTGCTTCGTGAGTCGGCGATGGACTTGAAGACGATCGTGGCGCGTGTCAATTTCCCCGACCAGTCGACGCTGAGCCGCTTTTTCCGCAGGTATACGGGCATGTCCCCGTCCCAATACCGGAAGAATATTCATTTCTGAACGATAGGCCGGGCCGGAAGCCCGGCTTCTTTTTTTGTTGGATGCGAGGGCTGAAATGTTTTGTAATATAGTCGTATTTGTTGTGTAATTTGCGTGTATTTCCCCAATAACATGCGATTATCGACCAAATTTGGGCGAAATAAGGTTTCTTTTTACATTTGCCAAGACAGAAATGCGGGCTTCTGCGGAACTTTACTTTCGCGGGGCGGAGCGGTAAGTGCGGATGGCTGTCGGAAAGGGATGTGATTAACCAAATTTTTTTCTCATATGAAAAATTTACGAAACCTGTGCCTGCTGTATGCCCTCGCAGTATGCACCATGTTACCGACAGGCTGTATCGAACGGCCGGATGAAGTTCCCGGCCCGGATGGCACGGCCCAGGGCGGAAATAAATACGATTACGCCACGACGCGGGATGTCCCTCTGAACCTGGACTACGCCCGCAGGGGCAGCAAGGCGCTGTTCGAAATTTATGCGGAGAACCCCGTGGATGCCGGGGACGGCGTGCTTACCCTGAAGCCCGGCGTAAAAGCCCTGCTCAGGGCCTATACCGATAACGACAGTAAATACTCGGGGGTGGTCAACCTCCCGACTGCCGTAAGCAAGGTGTACGTGTATAGCGAATCCTACGGGTTCCCGGCCTGTATCGGGGTCGACGTGACTGCCGGCGGTATTTCGTTCGACGTGCGGCAGCTCTATGAAAAGGCGGCCGGGAAAGTTTCCGGCGCCGTGGTTGCCGACCGAACCGTGACGACCCGCGCCGATGCGGCCAATCCATATAATGTGCAGCAGCTCGGCGACTGGACTTGGGAAGGGAAACCGCTCTATATCCTCGGTACGCTATTCGGCCAGAAACCCAACCTGAATATCGACCCCGAATATGCGCAGACACCTGCGGGGCTGATGAACCGCATCCAGAACGTGCTGATGCCGGGCGTCGACAATTCGAAATACGCCATGCCTACGGAGGTGGTCAATCTCAATATTGCGAAGGATGCCCATCTGACGCTGGTGTTCGCCGCAGAACTGGCCGGATGGCGCAATGCCATCGGTTATTATTATTATGATACGCAGAACCCTCCCCGGACGCAAGCCGAGTTCGATGCGCTGCCCAAGTACGTGGCCTTCCCCAACTGTACCTCCTTTACGACCAATTTCGACGATCCGGACGATTGGGGCTCGGGCAGCGACGATTGGACGGCGCCCCTGTTTTTCGGCGAACAGCTGCGGCTGACCTATTTCAAGGGAGGCAAGGCCACCGACATTTTCCCCGCCGGTACGACCGTCGGCTGGTTCATGCTGCCCGATGCGTATGAAATTTCGACCAAGAACTATCCCTATACCGGGAAACTCGACATCACCGGTTCGAAACACCCGGCACGCTATTCGAACAATGAGTTCAATGCGGGAAACGGTCGCTATATGGTCAGCCTCTACGACAAGGTGTGCGGCAAGACCGTGCTCGGCTTCGAGGATGGCGGCGACAACGACTACAAGGACGTGCTCTTCTACGTCGATGCCGATCCTGCCGATGCAATTTATGATCCCGAGCGCCCGACGACCGACCCCGATGACGAGAAATATCCCGACGTGACGGGCGACCCTGTGGTCGGCACGCTGGCATTCGAGGATCTGTGGCCGAGCCAGGGCGATTACGACATGAACGACGTGGTGGTCGGGTACAGCACGACTTTCACGACCGACAAGGACAACCGGATCGTGGCGATCAGGGATGTTTTCACGCCGTTGCACAGCGGCGGTAAGCTCCGGAGCGCCTTCGGCTACCAGCTCGACATTCCCGTAACCGCCGTCAAGGGCGTGAAGGTCGAAAACGGATCTTCGGCGGCCGGCCTCGAAAAGAACCAGGATAAGGCCGTGGTCATACTCTTCGACGACATCGAGCAGGCCGTGGCCCGGGGGCCCGTCACCGTCGAGATCGAACTGGACGGGAGGCTGTCGATGGACAAGGTGACCCGCAAGTCGCTCTACAACCCGTTCATCTGCGTGAGCGACAAAGGCTTTGTTCCCGGGGCCGTCCGCAAGGAAATACACCTGACCAACTATGCTCCCACGTCGCTGGCCGACCCCTATCCTTTCGGCCGCAACGATGACAAGAGCTCGCTCGACAAGGCGGGGAACCCCATCGGGCCGTATTATTATGCGACCTCCGAGTTGTATCCTTTCGCCATCGACCTGCCCGTTACCGATTTCCGGATCCCGGACGAGATGGTAAAGATCGACGTCTTCTATCCCGATTTCGCCGACTGGGTGAAGAGCCGTGGCGAAAAACACAAGGAGTGGTACAAGAAGTCCGTGAAATAGAACCGGTATTGCCGGTTCGGACAGAGCCCCTGCATCGCGGGGGCTTTGTTTGTATCGGGGCTGTCGGAACGATATGTGAAATTATTGTTTTACCTTTGCCGAAAATTGGAGAACCGAATGGCAAAGATTCTTATTATCGACGACGAGGAACAGTTGCGCAAACTGCTGGCACGCATCATCGGGCTGGAAGGTTACGAGGTGGCCGAGGCCGCCGATTGCGCCGAGGGGCTCAGGCTGCTCCGCCGCTGCGAACCCGATGTCGTGCTGTGCGATGTCAAACTGCCCGACGGCAACGGTGTCGAGATGGTCGGTCGGATCAAGCAGGCCATGCCTTCGGCCGAGGTCATCCTGCTGACGGCCTACGGCAATATCCCCGACGGCGTGCAGGCCATCAAGAACGGGGCGTTCGATTACATAACCAAGGGCGACGACAACAACAAGATACTGCCGCTGCTGAGCCGTGCCACCGAGAAGGCGCAGATGCAGCGCCGGCTGGTTCGTCTCGAGGACAAACTTTCCGAAGAGCATTCGTTCGACCGCATCATCGGTTCGTCGGAAGCCCTCCGCAGTGCGGTCGCGCTGGCGCGCAAGGTCGCCGTCACGGACACCTCGGTGCTGCTCACGGGTGAAACCGGAACCGGCAAGGAGGTCTTTGCGCAGGCCATCCACCACGCCAGCCCGCGCGCGAAGGGGGCGTTCGTCGCCGTCAACTGTTCGGCTTTCTCCAAGGAACTGCTCGAAAGCGAATTGTTCGGCCACCGTGCCGGCAGCTTCACGGGTGCCACCAAGGATAAGAAAGGGTTGTTCGAGGAGGCCGACAAGGGGACGCTTTTCCTCGACGAGATCGGCGAGATGCCCGTCGAGCTGCAGGCCAAGCTGCTGCGCGTGCTCGAATGCGGCGAGTTCATCAAAATCGGCGAGACCCGCCCGACCAAGGTCGACCTGCGGATCATCGCCGCCACGAACCGCGACCTCGAAAAGGAGATCGCCTCCGGGAATTTCCGCGAAGACCTCTTCTTCCGACTTTCTGTTTTCCGCATCCACCTGCCGTCGCTGCGCGAACGGCCGGGCGATATCGCTGAATATGCCCGGTTCTTTGCGGCGCAATTCGCCGACAGGATGGGGCGCCGGATCGACACGATCGACAAGGGATATATCGCCGCACTGGAACGCCATGCCTGGCACGGCAACGTCCGCGAACTGCGCAACGTCGTGGAGCGCAGCCTGATCATGGCCGAAGGCAACGCCCTCACCGTCGGCTGCCTCTCCCCCGAATTCCATGCCGCGTCGTGCGACGGCTCCGTGCCCGACTCGATGGCGCTCGACGCCCTCGAACGGCACCACATCCTTAGGGTACTCGAATACACGAAAGGCAACAAGGCCGAGGCCGCCCGCCTGCTGGGCATCGGCATCGCCACGCTTTACCGTAAGCTGGAAAGTTACGGTATGAAGCCCTGACGCCGGCGCCAGGCGTATCATTCTGAGACGGCCGCCTGTCGCGTATGAACATCGACCTTTTTATTATGTCATGACTATGAAGATACAAGGGAGGCTTACCCTGGGCATCGGCGTGCTGTTCGCCATGATCCTGTTGCTCGGCATCCAGTCGGTCAGCTATGTCCGCCAGCTTTCGCGCGCTACGGGCACCATCCTGGCCGACAACTATAATTCGCTGCAATACGCCGGGGACATGCTCCGTTCGCTGAACGACATCGGCCAGGATTCCGTCTCGCGGCACGCCCTGCGCCAGAGCCTGGCGCTCCAGCAGCAGAACATCACCGAAGTCAGCGAAAAGGAGCTTACGGCGGCCTTGCAGCAGCATGTCGCCAGCCTGAGCGACCCCGTCACCGAGGCCGAGATACAGACCGTGCGTGCCGACCTCTACCGCATTATGGAGGTGAACATGGCGGCCATCCGGGCCAAGAGCTCGCAGGTCGAGGAGCGTGCCGACTATGTCATGTGGTGGCTGATCGTCGTGGCCGCCCTGTGCGCCCTGGTAGCGGGCGCCGTGCTGGTGTGGTTCCCGCGGATGGTGCTGCGCCCGATCGACGAGCTGAAGAAGGGGATCAAGGAGATCGCCAGTCATAATTACGGGAAGCGGCTCGACTTCACGGGCAACCGCGAGTTCGAATCCGTCGCCGAGTCGTTCAACAACATGGCGGCCAAGCTCGACGAGTACCGCCGCAGTTCGCTCGACGACCTGATGACGGCCAAGACGCGGATCGAGGCGATCGTCAATTCGCTCCACGAACCGATCATCGGACTCGATCCCCGGAAGACCATCCTCTTCATGAACCGCGAGGCGCTGTCGGTGCTCAACCTGCCCGAAACCGTCATCGGGCGCGATGCCACCGAAGTGGCGCTCGCCAACGACCTGCTCCGGCGCCTGCTGCGCGAGCTTTACGGCGAGAAGAAAAACGCCGGGCAGGAACCGCTGAAGATCTATGCCGACAACAAGGAGAGCTATTTCCAGATGGAAGATACGCCGCTCTACATCATGCCGGTCGGCAGCCGGGAGCAACAGTTCGTCGGCAACCTGATCGTCCTGAACAACATCACCAAATACAAGGAGCTGGACTCGGCCAAGACCAATTTCATCTCGACGGTTTCGCACGAGATGAAAACTCCCATCTCGTCGATCCTGATGAGCCTGCAACTGCTCGGCGACAACCGTCTCGGGCAGCTCAACGAAGAACAGAAACAACTCGTGGGCAGCATCCGCGAGAGCAGCGACCGCCTGTTGAATATCACGGGCGAATTGCTCAACATGACGCAGGTCGAGTCCGGGAAACTCAGGCTCATGCCCAAGGTCGTGAAGCCTGTCGAGCTGATCGACTATGCGGTCAAGGCGACACAGGTGCTGGCCGAGCGTTTCCGCTGCTTCGTCGAGGTGGAGTATCCCGAGAAGATTTCGAAACTGTTCGTCGACAACGAAAAGATCGCATGGGTCATCACCAACCTCCTCTCCAACGCCATCCACCATTCCCCCGAGAATTCGCGCATCATCGTCGGGGCCGTGCAGCATGAAAAGGCGGTCGAGATCTTCGTGCAGGATTTCGGCCGGGGCATCGACCCGCGTTACCATAAGAGCATTTTCGAGCGATATTTCCGCGTGCCGGGTACGAAGGTGCAGGGCAGCGGGTTGGGGCTGGCCATCTCCAAGGAGTTCGTCGAGGCGCACGGCGGCACGATCTCGGTCGAAAGCGGGATCGGCAGGGGAAGCCGCTTTTCGATCCTCTTGCCGGCATAGCATCCTGCCGGAATGCCCACCCCCGCAGTGCTGGAAGCCGCAGGCGTCGTGCCTGCAGCTTCCAGCGTTTTTGTTTGCCCGGACGGAAATGTCCGGTCTGGCGGCGGCAGGCGGCTGTCGAAAAGAAATAAAATTCGCATTTTCCCCGGCTTTCTCCGTATTTATTTATTTTGCCTGTTTCAGACGGCTAAATACCGTAGAAAAACGCTTGTTTAAAGTAAAAATTATTATCTTTGCAGGAGTACAGCACCAAATAATCATTTCGAATTATGGTCGATTCTTTTTTGGGACAAGCCGAGGAAGGCAACAAAACCGCTCTGCTCAAACTGCAGTTGATCGGGCACTACATCATGGGTGGGGATTTCAGCATCACGGATCTGAGTCATGAAATGAATCTGTCGGTGCCGACGGTTACCAAACTGGTCAGCGAACTGATCGAAGACGGCTTCGTGCACGACTTCGGGAAACAGGGTACTGCCGGGGGGCGCCGGCCCAACATCTACGGGCTCAACCCCTATGCGGGTTATTTTGTCGGTGTCGACATCAAGAAGGACATCATCACCCTGGCGATCATCAATTTCAAGGGGCAGGTCGTCGACATGCGCGATTGCGTGCCGTTCGTCATGGAAAATTCGGTGCAGGCGCTCGACCGGTTGTGCGACGTGGTCAACGGGTTCATTGCCAAGAGCAAGATCGACCGTGCCAAGATTTTTTCGGTCGGCTTCAACCTCTCGGGGCGGGTCAATTCCAAGACCGGGTACAGTTACAGCTATTTCTTTGTCGAGGAGGAGCCGCTCACGATGCTGCTGGAGAAACGCCTGGGCTGCAAGGTCTATGTCGAGAACGATACCCGGGCGATGACCTACGGGGAGTACATGTGTGGCGTGGGTAACAACGAGGATACGATGATATTCGTCAATGCCAGCTGGGGTTTGGGCGTCGGGCTGGTCATCGACCGCAAACTGTTCTACGGCCGGTCGGGATTCTCGGGCGAGTTCGGCCATTTCCCGCTGCTCGACAACGAGGTGATCTGCCGGTGCGGCAAGCGCGGCTGCCTCGAAACCGGCGCCTCGGGCTCGGCCGTACACCGTATATTCATGGAGAAGCTGGCGCAGAAACGTGTTTCGATGCTTTCCGACAAGTACAATCGCGGCGAGCAGATCCTGCTGGAGGATATTCTCGAAGCGCTGGGGCAGGAAGACGTGCTTGCCATCGAAGTCATGGAAACCGTCGGGCATACGCTCGGCAAGGCCATGGCCGGGCTCATCAACCTCTTCAATCCCGACCTCATCGTGCTGGGCGGGACGCTGGCCGTGGCCAAGGATTATATTATGTTGCCGCTCAAGAGCGCCATCAACAAATATTCGCTGCAACTCGTGAATAAGGATACAACCATAAAACTCAGCAAGTTGGGTGAAAAAGCCGGGGCCGTGGGCGCCTGTATGTTGAGCCGTAGCAAGATGCTGGGGCTGATGTAGCCCGAACCGATAAAATAGCCATAAAGAGAAGTCCGTAGCCCTACGGACTTTTTTTTGTACCCGTTATTACCCGATATTACCAGCCGCAAAATCTTTTTTTTGGTCGATTAGAATAAAAAAGACTATAATATTGCTTCATTGTAAATTTATTTATTATATTTGCATAGAAAAACGATAAAATTTACTTTATTTTATGCAAACTATAAAATCCAGTCTGATATGAAAACCTCGAACCGAAGGAATTTTCTTAAAAAAGTGGCTGTAACTGCGGCTTCGGCAGTTGCCGTCCCCGGACTGGTCAAAGCGGCCTCGGAATTCGGCGGTACGGGCACGGACGATGCCCTGGCCGCATCCGCTCCGGGGTATGGCGGGCTGATCGTCCCCAAGGGGGAGGGGCTGCGCATCACGGGTACGTTCCTCGACGAAATTTCGCACGACATCCCGCACCAGAACTGGGGCGAGAAGGAGTGGGACGCAGATTTCCGCCATATGAAGTCGATCGGCATCGACACGGTGATCGGGATTCGCTCGGGCTACCGCAAGTTCATCACCTACCCTTCGCCCTACCTGCTCAAAAAAGGGTGTTACATGCCGTCGGTCGACCTGCTCGACCTGTTCCTGCGCCTGGCCGGCAAGTACGGCATGAAGTTCTACTTCGGGCTTTACGACTCGGGCGAATACTGGGACACGGGCGACATGTCGCATGAGGTCGAACATAACAAATATGTAATCGACGAGGTGTGGAACATGTACGGCCGCAAATACGAGAGTTTCGGCGGCTGGTACCTGAGCGGCGAGATCAGCCGTGCCACCAAGGGTGCCATCGGGACGTTCCATGCCCTGGGCAAACAGTGCAAGGAGGTTTCGGGCGGGCTGCCCACCTTCATCTCGCCGTGGATCGACGGCAAGAAGGCGGTGATGGCCAGCGGGAGCAAACTGACCAAGGAGCAGGCTGTTTCCGTCGAGCAGCACGAACGCGAATGGGACGAGATATTCGACGGGATTCACGATGTGGTGGATGCCTGTGCGTTTCAGGACGGGCATATCGACTACGACGAGCTGGATGCGTTCTTTGCGGTCAACAAACGCCTGGCCGACAAGTACGGCATGCAATGCTGGACCAACGCCGAGTCGTTCGACCGCGACATGCCCATCAAATTCCTGCCCATCAAGTTCGACAAGCTGCGCATGAAGCTCGAAGCCGCCATGCGTGCGGGCTACGACAAGGCCATCACATTCGAATTTTCGCATTTCATGAGCCCCCAGTCTGCATACCTGCAGGCCGGGCATCTCTTCGACCGTTACAAAGAATACTTTAACATCCGTTAGCCGATGAAATCACAGACGAATACGGGATATGTGGCATTCCTGTCACTGGTAGCCGCCATAGGCGGGATTTTGTTCGGGTACGACACGGCGGTCATTTCGGGTACGATATCCGGTGTGGCCTCGCAGTTCTCGCTGGACGCCATGCAGCAGGGATGGTTCGTCGGGTGTGCGCTCGTCGGTTCGATCGGCGGCGTGGCCGTGGCCGGTGTGCTGAGCGACCGTTTCGGGCGCAAGCTGACGATGTTGCTGTCGGCCGTGCTGTTCACCGTTTCGGCCGTCGGCTGTGCCGTCAGTGCCGACTTCACGCAACTGGTCGTTTACCGCATCGTGGGCGGCGTGGGCATCGGCGTGGTGTCGATCGTTTCGCCGATGTATATTTCCGAGGTCGCCGTGGCGCGCTGGCGCGGGACACTCGTGTCGCTTTACCAGCTGGCCATCACGGTCGGGTTCCTGGCGGCCTACCTCGTGAACTTCCAGATACTCAAATCGGCCGAAACGGCCGCCTACGCCTCCCCGTGGATGCAGAAGATATGGGTTACGGAGTTGTGGCGCGGCATGTTCGGTGCCGAAACGCTGCCTGCGCTGCTTTTCTTCATCGTTATCTTCTTCATTCCCGAAAGTCCCCGCTGGCTGGTGCTGCGCGGGCGCGAGGTGCGGGCGCATGCTGTGTTGCAGCGTATCTACCGTTCGCCGGAAGCCGCCGACGAGGAGATCGCTGCCGTTCACGGCACGGCCTCCGCTTCGTCGAAGTCCGAATGGCGTGTGCTGTTCGAGCCGGGTATCCGCAAGGCGGTCGTCATAGGCGTTTTCATCGCCATCCTGGGGCAGTTCATGGGCGTGAACGCCGTGCTGTACTACGGCCCGACGATCTTCGAGAATGCGGGGCTGTCGAGCGGCGATTCGCTCTTCTCGCAGGTGCTCGTGGGCGTGGTCAACATGCTGACCTCGGTGCTGGCGCTTGTCATCATCGACCGCGTGGGACGCAAACAACTGGTCTACTGGGGTGTGTCGGGCATGATCGTCTCGCTGCTCTGCATCGGGCTCTATTTCATGTGCGGTGCGGCGCTGGGGCTGCCCAATGTATTTCTGCTGATATTCTTCCTGGCCTATATTTTCTGCTGCGCCGTTTCGATCTGCGCCGTGGTGTGGGTGCTGCTCTCGGAAATGTACCCCACCCGGGTGCGCGGGCTGGCGATGTCGATCGCCGGACTTGCGCTGTGGGTGGGCACCTATCTCATCGGGCAGCTGACGCCGTGGATGCTCGAAAACCTTACGCCCGCCGGCACGTTCTTCCTCTTTGCGGCGATGTGCGTCCCCTATATGTTGATTATCTGGCGTGCCGTTCCCGAAACCA
>ERZ1673736.2563-NODE-2563-length-19324-cov-4.575795_pt1 | contig 19324 bp, 18 predicted proteins | sample MGYA00580212_ERZ1673736 | MGnify/ENA primary metagenome ERZ1673736 (study PRJEB41218, sample SAMN15661752) | gut metagenome | host: Homo sapiens | place: Canada: London | collected 2015-08-20/2019-03-30 | study: EMG produced TPA metagenomics assembly of...
TGTTACAATCGAAGTGAATGCACCACCGATAATTACGCCGACCGCCATATCCATCACACTGCCGCGATTGATAAATGCTTTAAATTCTTCTATAAATTTCTTCATCTTTCGTTCTCCTTGCTATCTATTTTTCCTTTATCTCGGCATGTAATTCCTGGAGGGATTTCACTTCTCCGCAGCCTTGTTTTTTCATGGATTTAATGCCGCTTACAGTTGCTTTCGCCGCGGCAATTGTTGTCATATACGGAATCTTTTTCTTAATTGCCGCCTTACGAAGATAGCTGTCATCTTCTTTTCGTTCCTGTCCGATTGGTGTATTTACAATCAAATCAATCTTACCATTTGTAATCAGATCCAGCATATTTGGTCTGCCTTCCTGAAGCTTATTTACCATTTCAGCTTCGATTCCGGCTTCGCGGATTAACTCACAAGTATGTCTGGATGCAATAATCGTAAATCCTGTCTCAGCAAATTCTTTTGCCACCTCCACAATTTCCGGTTTGTCTTTATCGTTGACAGAAAGTAAGACGGTTCCTTTAAGCGGCAGCTTCTTCTGAGTTGCCTCCTGCGCTTTGTAAAATGCCTCCCCGTAGAACCTGGAAAGTCCCAGAACTTCTCCTGTAGAGCGCATTTCCGGCCCAAGTACCGGATCTACCTCCTGGAACATATTAAATGGAAAAACAGCTTCCTTCACGCCATAATATGGAATATTCTGTTCTTTAAGCTGCGGAACCGGAGAAGGCTTTCCTGTTAATTCAGATGTGACAATGTCAATCGCCAGCGGCACCATCCGTATATTACATACTTTAGATACCAATGGAACTGTTCTGGAAGCTCTTGGATTCGCTTCCAGAACATACACTTTGCCATTCTCGATGGCATACTGCATATTCATAAGCCCCTGCACATGCATTTCTTCGGCAATCTTTCTAGTATATTCTTTTATCGTCTCCAGGTTCTCTTTTGAAATATATTTGGACGGAATGATACATGCAGAGTCACCGGAATGAACACCGGCAAGCTCAATATGTTCCATAACTGCCGGAACGAATGCATGGGTTCCATCGCTAATAGCGTCAGCTTCACACTCTGTGGCATGTCCAAGGAAACGGTCAATCAGAATCGGTCTGTCCGGTGTCACGCCCACTGCCGCATTCATATATCCAACCATGCTGTCCGCATCATATACAACTTCCATCCCTCTTCCGCCAAGCACGTAAGATGGACGAACCATGACCGGATAACCGATTTCTTCTGCAATCTGCAGTGCTTCTTCCACATTGACAGCCATTCCCGATTCGGGCATAGGGATTTCCAACTTATCCATCATGGCACGGAACTGATCTCTGTCCTCTGCAAGATCAATCACAGAAGGAGAGGTTCCCAGGATTTTCACTCCGTTTTTCTCCAGGTCAGAAGCAAGGTTCAGCGGTGTCTGCCCTCCAAACTGCGCAATTACGCCTACCGGCTTTTCTTTTTTATAAATGCTCAGTACATCTTCCAGCGTCAGCGGTTCAAAATAAAGCTTGTCAGATGTATCATAGTCGGTAGATACGGTCTCTGGATTACAGTTCACGATAATTGTCTCAAATCCCAACTTCTTAAGTGCTAATGATGCATGTACACAGCAATAATCGAACTCAATCCCCTGGCCGATACGGTTCGGGCCGCCGCCAAGGATCATGATCTTCGGCTTGCTCTCCTTTACCGGATTCTGATCCGGTGCATTGTAAGTAGAATAATAATAGGCGCTGTCCTTTGTTCCGCTGACGTGCACACCCTCCCAGGCTTCTTCCATACCCAGTGCAATTCGTCTCTCCCTCACTGCATCTTCCGGTATATCAAGAATCTGACTTAAATATTTATCAGAAAACCCATTCTTCTTTGCTGTAATCAAAGCTTCATCAGACGGAAGGCCGCCCCGGAATGCAGCGAGCGCTTCTTCTTCCTCTACCAATTCCTTCATCTGTTCAATGAAATAATGTTTTACCTTCGTAATTTCATGAATCTCATCTACGGATGCCCCTTTCCTGAGTGCTTCATACATAATAAAATGCCGTTCACTGGAAGGTGTAATCAACAATTTTAACAGTTCTTCCTTTGATTTCTGATCGAAATCCTTAGCGTGTCCCAGTCCATAGCGTCCGGTTTCAAGACTGCGGATTGCCTTCTGAAATGCTTCCTTGTAAGTCTTACCGATACTCATAACCTCTCCGACAGCACGCATCTGGGTTCCCAGCTTGTCTTCCACTCCTTTAAACTTCTCAAATGCCCATCTGGCGAATTTAATTACTACATAATCACCATCCGGAACATATTTGTCAAGCGTACCATATTTTCCACACGGTATCTCATCCAGCGTAAGTCCGGCTGCCAGCATTGCGGATACAAGAGCAATCGGGAATCCGGTTGCCTTAGAAGCCAAAGCAGAAGAACGGGACGTCCTTGGATTGATTTCAATAATAATATCCCTATCCGTCTTCGGGTCATGTGCCCACTGCACATTGGTTCCCCCGATTACCTGGATAGACTCAACAATCTTATATGATTTCTCCTGCAGCCGTTTCTGGACTTCTTCGGAAATCGTGAGCATCGGCGCAGAACAAAAAGAATCGCCTGTGTGGACGCCAAGAGGGTCAATATTCTCAATAAAACATACGGTAATCATATTATTGTTGGCATCACGTACGACTTCCAGTTCCAACTCTTCCCATCCGAGAATAGATTCTTCTACAAGCACCTGTCCCACAAGGCTTGCCTGCAGCCCACGGGCACAGACTGTCTTTAATTCTTCTACATTATAGACCAAGCCGCCGCCGGAACCGCCCATAGTATATGCCGGGCGGAGTACCACCGGATATCCCAGTTTGTCAGCAATCGCCAATGCCTCTTCTACAGAATAAGCAACCTCACTTTTTGCCATCTCAATTCCAAGACTTTCCATCGTATGCTTGAATTCAATTCTGTCTTCTCCACGTTCAATAGCGTCTACCTGCACACCGATAACCTTAACCTGATACTTGTCCAGAATCCCTTTCTGTGAAAGTTCCGAACACAAATTAAGACCGGACTGCCCTCCAAGATTCGGCAATAACGCATCTGGTCTTTCTTTTGCGATAATCTGTTCAATTCTCTCCACATTCAACGGTTCAATATAGGTAACATCTGCAATCTCCGGATCGGTCATAATAGTTGCCGGATTGGAATTAACTAATATAATCTCATACCCTAAATTCCTAAGTGCTTTACATGCCTGTGTTCCGGAATAATCAAATTCACATGCCTGCCCTATAATAATCGGTCCAGAACCAATAATCAGTACTTTATGGATATCTTTTCTCTTAGACATCTCAAATCCTCCTGTTTGTACTTTTTTCAAATCCATTTTAAAATATTATACACGAAAAAAGACAGGCTAGCAATGGTGCAGCCTATCTTTTAAAATTTTTTCTCTACATGCACTTACCGGATACCAGCCGCAGCCTTCGCAGATATCGGCCAGTATTTCCGGTGTTATTTTACTTTGGATTTCTGTTACAATATCCTGGTAAATGTACTCTTGTTCCTTCAAATCAAAGTACGCTACAATCTTGCGATCAAATTTTGTTACTTTATCATCTGTCCGGCACAAGCCTTCTGCCAGCATGTTGGGGCAACAACGGCATAAATCATCGGTGGAAAAAACAAGCCTGATTTTCACCGGCTCGTGGCTTCGTAAGCGTGCGGTAATCTGATTCATATTCTCCACAAATTCTTTACTGTATCCATTTCCCTGATAGCCCTGCGTACAAAGCAGATGATGCGGCCTTAACTTTATGTCCATTGCAGCGCTGCTCCCAGTCTTCTTTGTATCTGTAATCCAAGAACAGAAGCGACTGCAGCCTTAATAATCGCAGTCGGAATGAAAGGAAGAACGCAGGCCGTAATTCCTGTTATAACCGGACTCTGTGTCACAATACAGAACATTGCCACGCCAACCACATAGTTTGACACCGTTCCCAAAATCAGGAAAAGTAAAAACATTCCTTTTTTCTTCTTTAATTCAACGCCTAGACCTATTAAAAATGCCATAATTGGAAAAGAAATCAAAAATCCGCCTGTCGGTCCGATCAGGTTCTGCGCGCCGCCGCTGAAACCGGCAAAAACAGGGACTCCCACCGCTCCCAGCAGGAGATAAACAATTGCGGAAAGCGCCCCGCGTTTTGACCCCAGGACAATTCCCGCCAGAGTTATGGCAAATGTCTGCATTGTCATGGGAACCCCAAGCGGCATCGGAATTGAAATCTGTGCCATTACAGCAATTAGTGCGGTCATAATCGCAATACTGCATATATCCTGAATAGAAATTTTAGATTTTTGCATTGTTTTATTCCTCCTTGATTATTGAATCTTTTCCAAGTATAAATGCAAAAATGCCAATTGTCAACCTTTATCAAGAAAAAGTTTACAATTGGCATTTCATTCTATCAGCGATTATTGCTCATAGTATTGCATGAAACGCATAATAATCGTTGCACATTCTGCACGGTTTGTATGATCCTGCGGCGCGATCAGACCATCTTTTCCGGTAATAATTCCGGTTCCGATACACCATTTAATAGCATCTTTGGCAAAATCATTTACCTTATCACCATCTGCAAAGGAATCCAGCTCACCAACTTCTGATACATCATACCCCTTGTACAGTGCATAACGGTACATCATCGTCGCCATCTGTTCGCGGGTTATATCATCAGCCACGCCAAACAATTTTGTATCATCATATCCTGTTATGATTCCCTCGCTGTTTGCCCAAAGAACCGCCTGCATATACCATGTTCCTGCCTTTACATCCGGAAAAACATCGCTGTAAGTTGTTACCGGCTTCCCTTCAAAGCGGTGGATAATGACAGCAAACTGTGCTCTGGCGAGAATTTGGTCCGGTCCAAAAACAGTCTCTTCAAGGCCTTTCATTAATCCTTTGTTATAAACATAAGAAACCGCATCCGCATACCACGAATCAGCTGTTACATCCTGAAAAGGACCTATGTATCCATGGTCATTCGGATAACCAATCTGCCAGTTCATATCACAAGCGCCGGTAATTCCATCCACTTTACCACTGGAAGTAAACTGCCACATAGTATAGTCTCCTTTATAATTACAGGTCGTATAATACTGTGCAACCCATTTATACCAGTTGTCAAAGCACTCATCTGTCAGATAGTTATTCCACCAGTTCAAATTCGCATAGACGCCCACCGGATAACCCGCATCTTCAATGATGCCGCAGAAAGTCTTTGCAATCTCAGCCAGGTCAGCGCCAAGGGTCGAGTTGTCTTCCATATCATAGAATACGGGATAAGACAGATTATGTCCTTCAATCAGCCTTAATACATGCTCTGCCTCGCTTTTCGCACGCTCCACACTATCTGCATAGGAATAGATATAGACCCCATAAGGAATGCCAAGACGTTCACATTCGCTGACATTTCTTTCCCATGTCAAGTCATCCTGTGAAGTATAATTCATACCCCAGCCACAGCGGATGATTGCGAAATCCACGCCGTCAGCTTTTACTTTTTCCCAGTCAATATCAATGGGAGTCTTGTCCGTCTCGTGATTGTGAATACCGCTATTATGTTCACTCACGTCAATTCCCAGACGTGTTCCCTCAGGATGTGTAGGAGTCTCCGTTGCCTGAATAGAAATCGTATCGTCAGGAAGCGCGTCCTCGGTCTCATCTATTCTCTCACCATCCTGGTATCTCCAATTGTCTTCCGTCATTTCTGCATCAGGACTTTCGGTTTCTTCTTCATCCAGCGGCATCAGATCCAGATTTTCCGCTTCTGTCACATTCTGTCCGGCCGCTGTATTCTCGTCTTCTGCGGCATCTGCACGGACATACAGTACATTAAAAGATAACATGACGCACAGCAAAAAGCATGTTATCCTTTTTGCAGCTTTTGTTAATTTCATTATCTACCTCCTTTATACAACGCAACGCGCAAAAAAGTTATTTGTAACTTAATCTATTATACGCTAAGTATCCGCATATTTCAACTTATAACCTGCTTTACCATATTTTTCTATTGAGCTCCCAGTTTCTGTTTTGCATTTTCCACCCGCTCTTTTGTAGGAGGATTTATCCCTTCCAACGGATACTCCATGCCAAGTTCTTTCCATTTGAAAGTACCAAGCGTATGGTATGGAAGCACTTCTACTTTTTCTACATTAGAAAGTCCGGATATGAAATCGTGCAGCCGTTCCAAATACTCATCCTTGTCGCTTCTCTCCGGCACAAGAACGTGGCGGATCCATACCGGTTTCCCGATATCGGACAAATATTTCGCCATATCCAATATGTTTTGATTGCTATGACCGGTCAGAATCTTATGCTGCTCATCATCAATTTGTTTAATATCCAGAAGTATCAGATCTGTATACTTCATTAATTCTTTGAATTTATCGAAGAAAGGTTCTTCTCTTGTAAATGGATTACCGCTTGTATCTAAGGTGGTATGTATCCCCGCTTCCTTGGCTTTCCGGAATAATTCTATCAGAAAATCAATCTGTAGAAGCGGTTCTCCCCCACTTACTGTAATACCGCCCTTACTTCCCCAGTAAGCGCGGTATTTCATAGCTTTATCCAGCAGTTCATCCGCTGTGTACTGCGTGCCGGACTGCATCTTCCAGGTGTCTGGATTATGACAGAACTGGCAGCGCATGGCACAGCCGGAAGTGAAGATTACAAAACGGACACCCGGTCCATCTACAGAGCCAAAACTTTCTAAAGAATGAATATATCCTTTTGTCATCGTTTAAGCTCCTTTTATCTACTTAATAATCAATTACATCGTACCATGGCAGGTTCTTGAAATAACATCCATCTGCTGTTCGCGTGTCAGGTCGATAAATTTAACAGCATATCCGGAAACACGAATCGTAAAGTTAGCATATTCCGGCTTCTCTGGATGTTCCATAGCATCAATCAGCTTTTCTGTACCAAATACATTTACATTCAAATGATGTGCGCCCTTCTTGAAATAGCCGTCCATAACTGTAACAAGATTGTTGGTACGTTCTTCATCATTATGTCCCAGTGCATCCGGGCTGATTGTCTGTGTATTAGAAATACCATCCAGTGCCAGTTCATATGGCAGTTTTGCCACAGAATTCAGGGACGCAAGCAGACCGTTCTTCTCTGCTCCATAAGATGGGTTTGCACCCGGTGACAATGGTTCTCCGGCTTTTCTTCCATCCGGAAGCGTTCCTGTTGCCTTACCATATACTACGTTAGAAGTAATAGTAAGAATAGAGGTTGTAGGTTCAGAATCCCTGTATGTATGGCATTTGCTCAGTTTGTGCATAAATGTCTTAAGAATCCAGATTGCAATATCATCTGCACGGTCATCATCATTACCATATCTTGGGAAGTCTCCTTCCGGCTCAAACCCTACAGCAAGGCCATCTTCGTCACGGATTACTTTAACCTTTGTATACTTAATTGCGCTCAGAGAATCTACTACATGTGAAAAGCCTGCAATACCTGTTGCGAAGGTACGTCTTACATTGGTATCAATAAGAGCCATTTCTGCTGCTTCATAATAGTATTTATCATGCATATAATGAATCATGTTCAGGGTATCTACATAGAGCTTAGATAACCATTCCATCATATCATCGTATTTCTCCATTACTTCATCATAATCAAGATATTCCGATGTAATCGGCTTGTAAGCCGGACCTACCTGCTGCTTGGTTTTTTCATCAACACCGCCATTAATTGCGTACAACAGGCATTTTGCAAGGTTCGCACGTGCTCCGAAGAACTGGATCTCCTTACCGGTCTGCGTAGCAGATACACAGCAGCAGATACTATAGTCATCTCCCCATACCGGGCGCATTACGTCATCATTCTCATACTGGATGGAACTTGTTGTCACAGAAATATGCGCTGCATATTTTCTGAAGTTCTCAGGCAATCTTTCTGAATAAAGAACCGTCAGGTTCGGCTCCGGTGACGGACCCATGTTCTCCAGTGTATGAAGGAAACGGAAATCGTTCTTTGTTACCATAGAACGTCCATCCTGCCCAAGTCCTGCGACCTCCAGAGTTGCCCAAACCGGGTCACCTGAGAATAATTCATTGTAGGATGGGATTCTTGCGAATTTAACCATACGGAACTTCATAACCATGTGGTCAATCAACTCCTGAGCCTCTGCCTCTGTAATGGTTCCATTCTTTAAGTCTCTTTCAATATAAATATCAAGGAATGTGGAGACACGGCCAACACTCATTGCAGCGCCATTCTGGGTCTTAATCGCAGCAAGATATCCGAAATACAGCCACTGAGCTGCTTCTCTCGCATCCTTTGCAGGCTGTGAAATATCAAACCCATATACAGAAGCCATTACCTTCATATCCTGCAGTGCACGAATCTGATCTGCTACTTCTTCACGAAGGCGGAAATCGGTTCCTTTCATACCGTGTCTTGCATAACGCTCAAAGTCATAATGCTTCTTCTCAATCAGGAAATCAATACCATAAAGAGCAACACGGCGGTAATCGCCAACGATACGTCCGCGGCCATATGTATCCGGAAGTCCTGTGATAATCTTATTGTGACGTGCTTTCTTCATCTCCGGTGTATAGATATCAAACACACCCTGATTATGTGTTTTGTGATATTTTGTAAAAATCTCATGCAGTTTTTCACTTGGCTGATACCCATAAGTTGTACAAGCCTGTTCTGCCATCTTAATACCACCATAAGGCATGAAAGCTCTCTTAAGCGGTTTATCAGTCTGAAGGCCGACAATTTTTTCAAGATCCTTCAACTCTTCACTGATATATCCCGGGCCATAAGCAGTAAGACCGGAAACAATCTCTGTCTCCATATCAAGTACGCCGCCTTTTGCACGTTCTTCCTTCTGAAGCTCCTGCAGCTTGCCCCATAATTTTTCTGTTCCCTCTGTCGGTCCTTCCAGGAAAGATTCATCACCATCATACGGCGTGTAGTTATTCTGAATAAAATCACGAACATCTACGGAACTTTTCCAGTTTCTTCCGGTAAATCCTGCCCACTGTTCAAACTGTGCCATCTTTCATTCTCCTTTGTTCTTATAATTTCTTTGACTCGCACAGTATAACACTTCGTTATAAAAATAGCAAGGGTTTAAATGAAAACCGTTCTCATTTAAGCCCTTGTACTTAATTTTATGCAATCCGCCTCACTTCGTTTTCTTTCCATTTACCGATAAGCCTTTTTCCGACGCCGTATCTGCGCTTTTTTTCTTCTCCGCCTCTCCAGCATTCTGAATGGTGCAAGTATCGTAAAGCAGCAGATTCTGACTGCAATAATTCCGGCAAACACACCAACACTGTCTATTATAACATCTTTTACGGAAGGACCTCTTCCATCCACAAAAGACTGATGGTATTCATCTCCGCATGCAAAACCCACGCATATGAATCCTGCCACAACCATAAGCGCAATGCCTCTTACTCCGTAAACATAAAAAGGAAAAGATACTGCAATTGCCAGAAGGAAATACTCTGTCATATGGGCTAATTTCCTTACAGGATATTCAATTCGATATGCTGCCTCATCAATTTCCCATTCCTCCAGATTCTTATTCAAGACTTTATTTCCGATTTCTACCGTCTTATGGCTTACCGCGTAACTCAAATTTCCTGAATCAACTCCTGTCTGTGCCGAAAAATTAAAAATCACACACATCATAAGAATTGCCGGGAGAAACGACAGCGGTTTCAGTATCATAAGAATAAGCTGCTTTATAATCTGCATATTTTAAACTCCTTCCAATGTAAACGGCGGAATAAAACTTTCTTTCGCCGTCTCTCCTTCTTGTATAAATGCCTGTTCCACTCCAAGATCAATGGTATAATCCACCAGCCGCTCATAATTTTTATGTCTCACCTTAACGGCAAGTTCCGGAAAAGCCTTTTTATCCAGCGAATCCAGAGGGGTGTATTGGCTCAGTAAGCTCATATAAATCCGGTTTCCGTAGGCATGATGCAGGTAAGATACGATTTTCTTTGCATCATGCAGACAGCCCGGCAAGAGAAGGTGACGTACAATCACCCCACGCATCATCATCCCCCGTCTGTCAAATTCCGGATTTCCTGTCTGCCGTACCATTTCAGCCAGCGCCTTCTTCGCCACTTCCGGATAATCCTCCGCCATAGAGTAACGTCCGGCATGGACAGGGTCTAAATATTTGAAGTCCGGAAGGTAGATGTCCACGTAACCTTCCAAAGCCCGAAGCGTCTCCACGTTCTCATAGCCACCAGTATTGTAAACTACCGGGAGCATAAGTCCTTTTTCTTTCGCAAGATCCAATGCTTTTATAATCTGCGGGACAAAATGTGTAGGTGTCACAAGGTTAATATTATTCGCTTTTGCATCCTGTAATTCCAGAAAGATCTCAGCCAGCCGCTCTATACTGATTAGTTTTCCCACTTTGCCGGTGGCTATTACATGATTCTGACAGTATACACACCGCAATGTACAGCCGGTAAAAAAGACGGTTCCAGATCCTTCCTTTCCGGATATACAAGGTTCCTCCCACATGTGGAGCGCCGCCCGCGATACCCGGAGGGCGGCTGTCTCACCGCAGAACCCCAATTTTCCTTGTTCTCTGTCTGCCCCGCACTCTCTGGGACAAAGCACGCATTCCATCTTCATCACGCCTCTTAAGTATCTTATCATTCTGTATAGGAAAACACACTGCAAGATGTTTTACAGTGTGTTTTTCGTTTACTCATTTCCGACAGAAATAAACCGCTGGATAATCGCCGCACATTCCGCGCGTGCCGCATTTCCAAGTGGATCAATAATGGTTCCATTATTCTTTCCGGTAATGATTCCATTACCTACTGCCCATTGCATTGCATCTTCTGCATAACGACTCACCATTGCCGCATCTTCAAAGCGACTGAAATCTTCTTTTTTGCCGACATCATATTTCAGATATTTTGCATAACGGTACATCATTACTGCCATCTGTTCACGGGTAATCTTATCAGCAGGGCCAAACATTCCCGTGTTGGTGTAACCGGTAACAACTCCTGTACTTTCTGCCCATAAAATCGCATCTGTATACCAGATTCCATCCTGCACATCCGGAAATAATGCCTTATACTCTACCTCCGGTGAGCCATTCATTCTCCAAAGTATAACTGCAAACTGCGCTCTTGCCAGCGAATCAGCCGGGCCAAAATGTATCGGGTCAAGACCTGTCATCAACCCTTCAAAATAATTATAGTATACTGTATCGTAGAACCAGTCGCCCTCATTTACATCTACAAATGGCAACGAACGATTATAAGAAATTTCCACTTCCACCGACATATTTTCTGCACTATTTGTTTCATACTCATATTGAATGTGATCCGGCTGTCCTTCAGGAAGAACTAAAATTCCGGTTTCCGCATCATAATCGCCGTGGTTAGGCGTCAATCTTGTCAATTTATCTTTTTCAATTGCCTGAGACATATCCAGAATCCATTCTCCGTTTACCCAATTAGCTTCCATAGAAATCGTCTGGTTGCTTAAAAGCAGAAGGCTCAGATTCTGATTATTTCCCAATTCTAATGTTTTCATATGATTTTCGTAGCATGACAATCTAGTCAGCTTCGTATTCTGACTCAAATCCAAAGAAGTCAATTTATTCCATCCACAGTACAATTCTTCCAATACTTTATTTCGACTCAGATCCAAACTAGCCAGATTATTATCTTCGCATGTAATATGTACTAAGTTCACATTTTGACTCAAATCCAGAGAATCCAATTCATTCCATCCACAAGCTAATGTCTGCAATGCTGTACATCCGCTTATATTTAGGCTGGTCATACCGTTTTCACTACAATAAAGCATTTCCAACGCCGTGTTCGCACTCAAATCGAGAGTTGTTATCGAATTAGTTGAACAGCTCAATCCGACAAGCAAAGGAAAATATTCTATTCCGCTCAAATCCGTTATTCCCAAATCCGTAACCGAAATATACTTTACTGAACTTCTTTCATTCTGCGATAATACCCCGTCATGATTCCAGTCAATATAGGTATCAATATAACTTCTAAATTTTTCATCCGGAAAATGTTCCCGATCTATTGTAACATTTTCCTCTGTATTCACTGCAATCTCGTCCTCAGACCCAGCCCGGACGGTAAGGCCTGGCAAAACCATTGCTCCAGCTAAAAACAATGCTGTTATTTTTTTTAATATTTTTTTGTACATCTCTTTTTTTCCTTTATAGAACATATTTAATCTTTTTGTTCAGCTTTCTCAGCTCACTTATCAGGGCGTCAGGGTCATCGACGGACACAAAGACCGTAGTCTTCCTCCTAGATTCAATCCCAATACGGTTAAAGTCCGCCGCAAAAGAAGCAGAATAATCCTTCATCTGCCTCACTACGAGGATTTCCTGAATCGGAAGAACTTTTTTCAGTAATCCAAACTGTACAATCAGCTCTTTCTTTGTGACAATCACCTCGTTTTTAAAAAGAACCGGAATGAAATACAAATCCAATACTACTAAAAACAGAGCTGGAGCAATCAGCGCTTCTGAAATACCGCTGATTATAACAGTAGCAATTGCTATCCCGTTAAGAATTGCTATAGCCAATTTCCAGAATATTGACACTTTCCCTTTAAACGTCATAATGAACTCCTCCCAAATCAACAATTATTTCCTGTTTTATACACATAGTACTATTATATGACAGATTGCCCAAAATAGCAATTGTCTCTTAGTGACCGGAGGGTTTGCGCATCAATAAATCATGTTCTTCGTAAAGGTCAGCATGTACCAGTCTGCATAACAAAAGGAGCTCAGGAACCAGCGCCAGCCAAATAGATTTCTCCTGAAGAATGTCGGCAAAAAAGGTCAGAATGATTGCCCCCAGTGTAAACGAAGCAAGCATACCGGCATGAATCAGGCCGCGGCTTACAGCAGAACGGTCTTTTTTCCGTATTATTTTTGCACATGCGACGCCAACCTGCCTCAAATGATTCGTACAGAAGGTAGTAGCCATCGGAACTCCCTCTGCCTGTCTGAATGTATTATATTGCATGGAAGCAATAAAATTAATTGCCACCTGCACAATTTGATCCGGGATACTCAGCGGAATAAACCCTATCGCGAAAAGAACCGCTGCCTCAATCGCTATAAGGCAGGTATCCCAGCGGAGAAAACCAATTTTCTTTATAGGTGTTGGAATTACTTCTGATATAAAAGTACCCAAAAAGTAAGCCGAAATCGGGATCAGATAATAAAGCCCTTTTGCAATTTCCCCTTTTCCGAGTGTGACAGCCATAATAACAAAATTTGCTGTCTGCGCATTACAGAAAACTTCTCCACGCAGATTAAATGTATACGCTCCCATCATTCCTGCACTGAACATAAGCAAAATATAAGTAGTTTTCGATTCACAAACGAGATACTTAGAATCTTTTTTTGATGTTTTCATTTTTTTCTCCTTGAATTCTATATTGCCAAATTATAGTATAATAGATAGAGACAAAAAGTCTAACTGTAATTATTAGTATAAATCACAGTAAAAATCTGTAATGTATCATATAAAGGAGTAAAATATGAACCTGCAAAGTATGGATTATATTATAACAACAGCAAACGAAAAAAGCATCACCAAAGCTGCCGAGCGCCTGAACATAACACAGCAGACGCTCAGTGCGCACATTGCATCCTTAGAAGCAGAATTGGGATGCCAATTATTTGTACGGCATGTCCCTCTGGAAATAACATATGCCGGAAAAGAATTTATAAAACATGCGCAGATTATCCAAAATCAGGTTCGGGAATTAAAACATACACTGAACAAATTTTCTGATGAAGAAATGGGAGTCCTGAAACTTGGTATTACGCACACACGAGGCAATATCATCCTTCCGCCTATTATCATGGATTTTCATCAAAAACATCCCGGAATTGACTTAAATATAGTAGACGGAACAAATGATATCTTAACTCAAAAACTAAAAACCGGAGAAATCGACATTTGCATATCAGATTTTGCCGACTATCACTCTAAGCTGAATCAATTGGAACTTTACCAAGAGAATGTCGTATTCGTAATAGAACGAGAACTTTTTTCCGCTTTATTTAAAAATGATACAGAAAAAGCGGTTCAGAGGATTCAGACTGATAACGATTACAGATTACTGGAAGCCTGTCCATTGCTTATCAGCCATGAACAGAATATTTCCGGCAGATATGCCCGGAAAATTACAGACGCTTTTGAATATCAGCCACCTATTAAAGCGGAAGCTGCAAATATTGAACTGCTTTTAAAGCTATGCGTTAATGGTCTTGGCGGATGTTTCTGTCCTGAAATCATTGTAAGAAACACACTGTCACAAGAAGAATTACAGAAAGTCCGGATCATCACACTTGGCAAGGAAGCACAATACAGTATCCGCATCGGATGGAAAGATGACTGGGATATCATAACAGATTTTATTGAATCGGCTAAAAACAGTATAATAAAGCCGCTGCAGCTCCATTAAACAGGGAGACTGCAGCGGCTTTAAGTTGTAAATCATTAAAAGCTTATCGCAAAATTCTTATTTTAAAACATTGGCCGCTGCTTCTTCCGGCGTTATCTGCTGGATTGGATATTCTTCTGGATCTGATAACTGCCATTGATACCAGCCACCATCATAAAGAGTAACATTATCCATTCCTTCCTGATAGCAGATGAAGAATGGGATTGTGGCTCTCCATCCGGTTCCACAGTAGAAAGAAAGCTCATTATCTAACGAAGAATTCGCTTCGGCAAGAATGCTTTCCACGACATCAATACCTACAACCGTTCCATCCTCTTCAATATAGGCGTCTGAATTGCGTCCCCATATAGCACCTTTCGGTTCTCCGGTCTTCGGTATGTATTTATAACCGGAAATCTCACCAGTAAATTCTTCACGCCTTCGAATGCTGACAAGACGAAAATCCGGATTATTCTCCAAATTCTCCTGCACATCTTCAATTGACATGATGTATTCCGGATGAGCCGGTATTTCTGCACCAAAATCATAAGAGTCGTCTCCTGCTACGGGCAGGGTTTCTTCCGTTGTGAGAGGAAGCTCCTTTTCTTTCCATAACTCAAGACCTCCATCCATAATTTTTACATTCTCCACACCAGCATATAAACATCCCATAGCAACACGGGATACACTGGAATCAATAGATGTATTACTGCTGTAGAGAATCAATGTTGTATCAGACTCAATTCCAAATTTTTTCAAAAATGCAGCCAGTTCTTCCGGAGTTCTCAAATTATACAGATTATATACATCGTAAGGTTTTCCTGTCAGATCGTCTAAACCATCACCAATATCTCCTTCTTCCGGCCATGGCTCCCAATCAGTATACTCCACCTCATTGGATGTCATATACACAGCGCCCGGAAGATGTCCCTCATCGTAGGTTGTTCTGCCATACCAGTCTACATTAGCAACCAAATAATTTTCAGATGCAGGTAATTCTCCATCGATGACACTCTTCACCCATTCAGGAGATACAAATACTTCCCGCGTCATCTTTTTTACAAAACGGTCAATAATCGTAGCGCCTACCGCACGGTTAGCAGAACCCTGTGGATTAAGTTTCCCATTATCACCACTGATAATACCAACTTTCACCGTCCAGCTAATAGCCTTCTTTGCAAATTCCTGTACATCTCCGGCATCTGGAAAACGATGAATATCTGTCTGATCCGCAATATCATATCCCTTATAAGCAGCATACCGATACATCAGCGCAGCCATCTGCTCACGGGTAACTGCATCATTGGGTCCAAACATTCCAGAATCCGAATAACCTGTGATGATTCCTTCTTTATTAGCCCAAATCACAGCATTCTTGTACCAATCTTCCGTATTATCCGGGAATGGATTTTCAGAAGAATCTACTTCCGGCGAGCCTTCCATGCGATAAATAATCACTGCAAACTGCGCCCTTACAAGTTCTGAAGCTGGTCCGAAAGTCGTATCATCCAAACCGGTCATCAATCCCTGTTCGCGGACACTTTTTACGTAATCGTAATACCAGCTTCCCTCCGGAACATCTGTGAATGGCAAAGAATCGTTTTCTTGTCCATCATTAATTGCTACAACCACATTGTCTGCGCTCTTTTCGGCAAATATGGCACTTGCGCTGCCAAATATCATTGCCCCCACAAGGAAAAGAGCTAAAATTTGTTTCTTCATAAAGCCGTCCTCCTAAAATATATTCTGACTTTATTATACTCACATCTTCTTGAAATTTACCAATCAATAATTTAAATATCTATATTAAATATAGAAAAAACAAATAAAGTAGCACAATAATGGGCATATTGCTCAAACGCTCAAATTGTTTTTTTTCATCCGTTTCTTGAAATCCTGCTTTACTCAGTTCCAGGAACCGGAAGTCATCACATTACATAGGTGTTCCTACCTCAATCAAGTTACCGTCTAAATCATAAAAACGGCTCACCTTTTGTCCCCAGCTATGCGTCATAAGGCGATTGACATATTGGACTGAGGGATATAAATTTTCCAATTTTTCAATAAATGCTTCTATATCTGATTCTTCGAAATACAATTCACAAGAATTGCTTTTCGGGATAATTTCCTTTTCCAAAAACTTTCCCCACACTTTTTTATCCTGGAGCACAAGACCTTCCGTTAAAATCATGTTTCCATCATTATCAAGTACAACATCAAGCCCAAACAAGTCATGATAAAATTGTTTCGATTTTTCAATATCTTCAACAACAATCAAAATGTTTTTTAATTTCATCGGCGGTATCCCTCCAAACTCCCAATTTATTGTTCCTTTATTTTTTGATAACCTGAAATTAATTAATGAAATTCCACCTCTAAGACTTCTACTTGAAAAAGCAAATAATTTTCAGCTTCTGCCGATGAAAAATGCTTTGCCAGAACAGGACATTCATCTAACATTTTTTGTTTCATTTGGATGTCATTGCACTCCGCCACTTTACCTGTTATTCTTATCCACTCTCTTGTCCCTTCTTTTTTCGATACTATCTGAATATTTCCGTTTTCTCTTAATTGTTTATGCGCTTGATTTCCATTATTCGTAGAAATATACAACTTATTATTATATTCCATTACGGCTCCAAATGGTCTGCCAGCTGGGAAATCGTTATTTATCGTCAAAACAAAAAAACTGCCGCATTCTTTTAAAAATTCATATGCTTTACTCATAATTACCTCCATTAAAAATCCTGATTTGCTCAAGTTAAAAAATTGTCTGTAAAAATTCTTCGACCGCATTATTAAATGTAGCATGTTGCTTATTTGCAATAAAGTGATTGCCTTTTATAATTGATAATTTTGCATTAGGTATATTTTCTGCAATCTCTTTTGTATGGGATTCCTTAATCATATCCTTGCTTCCACAAATCACGAGCGTGGGAACTATTATGCTTGCTAACTCGTTTGGTTCAATATCCGGCTCATTAACCATTAACCCAAGCATTTCTGCATTCTTCCTTGCATCAGGGGATTTTGAAGAGAACCATCTTGCTATTCTGTATCCTATTTCTATCGGAATTTGTGTCGTCCTTTTTACTCCTTTCGGATTCAGATTTCCGCCATTTAATATCAATGCCCTTACTTTATCCGGATATCTCATTGCAAATTTCATTGCTATATTCGCTCCATCTGAAAATCCCAAAATAACAGCGTTGGAAATATCAAGCCTTACCATAAAATCATATAAATCGCAGGAAAACTGCTCAATAGTAAATGGTTCGGTACCCCTTGGTGATTTGCCATGACCACGTGTATCCAAAGCAATCACTCTGTATTTGTCACTAAAATAATCTATCTGATTCTTAAAATATGAGCCGTCCTCTCCGTTCCCATGCAAAAGAATAAGAGGAGTTTTATCTTTATTTCCTTTTTCCTGATAATATAAATCTATATCCATTTAAATCTCCAAAAAATCGAATACATGCCCTTCCGGTGTGTTCAGGAAATGCATTAACATATACGCACACATAATTGCCACATTCTCTTCTTCTAAAATTCTTCTTACTTCCGTTCTATCTGCAAGAATAATCTCAATCTCTTCGTTTTCTTCCTGCCCTGCTTTGGATGGTGTCCCTTTGGCATATCCGTACACAGTCCCACAGGATTCATCGGTCATCCCAATAGTCGTAAAATAAGGCTTTGTATACATATCTTTCGCATTGATTGGCTCAAAATCAAGCCCAGTTTCCTCTTTCAACTCCCGCCTGCCTGCAGTTTTAAAATCTTCTCCATCATCTACAAGCCCTGCCGGGAATTCATAGATATATGTATCAATGGGGCAGCGATACTGGCGGATCAACACAAGTTTTTCCTGATTATCATCCTCATCTTTATAGACGCTGTAAATGATTACGCCGTCTGCTGTGTTTTTTCTGGTACTTATTTTCAAATCCTCAATTTTTTCTGCCCTTGAAGCCACAAAATAAGTACTCCTTTTTCCTGTATCGCTTTTCATTTCAAGCTCATACATGTTAAGGAATCTGTTCTTTGTGGTCTGTCTGATGTTTTCAATTCTTCGCATAATCTCTCTTCTTTCTTTATTACAGTTTGAAAAAATCCTCATTTACTTGTGATATGGTTCCCCATTTATTATCCGATAACTTCGATAAATCTGCTCCAGCAATATCACCCGCATCAATTGGTGCGGAAACGTCATTTTCGAGAAACTCAATGCATAATCGGACTTTTCCAGTATACTCTTGCCAAGTCCGATGGAACCGCCGATAATAAAAATCATATGGCCTATTCCGGAAACTCCCAGCTTTTCAATCTTATCTGCAAATTCTTCTGAAGTAAGCTGCCTTCCTTGTATCTCCAGAGTCACAAGATAGGCGTCCTCTTTGATATATTTCCCGATTCTTTCGGCTTCTTTTTCACGGATAGCGTCTTCCATGTTTTCACTTGCATGGTCAGGCGTCTTTTCATCTGCAACTTCTATAATCTCAAGTCTGCAATACCTGCCAAGTCTTTTGCTGTATTCGGTGATTGCATCCTTCAGATATTTTTCTTTTATTTTTCCTACCGCAATGATTGTAATCTTCATTTGAGATGCTCCCTCTCTATCCCGGCAGTCTTTGTGAACATTTTTCTCACATTCAGATAATCCCCTGTAAATACCATCCCGGACATTCCTGTTTCTTTTGCCCCGTCTACATTCTCCTGCCTGTCATCAAGGAAGAAACATTCCGCCGGTATTAACCGGTATTTTCCCAGAAGATACTCGTAAATCCTTCTGTCCGGTTTTATTTTGTG
>ERZ1673736.2595-NODE-2595-length-19112-cov-7.476990_pt1 | contig 19112 bp, 17 predicted proteins | sample MGYA00580212_ERZ1673736 | MGnify/ENA primary metagenome ERZ1673736 (study PRJEB41218, sample SAMN15661752) | gut metagenome | host: Homo sapiens | place: Canada: London | collected 2015-08-20/2019-03-30 | study: EMG produced TPA metagenomics assembly of...
CGCCCGTGTCCGGGCAAAAGAATCGCGGGGCACGCGAGGATAGCTTGTAGATACTTGGCTCAGTAGAGCCATTGAGCAAGAAGCCCCCACTTCAAAATCAGGGATTTAAGTGGTGGGAGCATGTCACTCTCTGATAAATATCTCTCTCCGTATCTTCTGGATATTCTTTTACCATTTTATATATTGGCGAAATCACAATTTCATCTTCTACAAGACCATCGGCTATCTTTGCTATTGAATCTCCTTTTTTTATTTTCTTTTGAACCATCATAATCAATTTTAGTGTTTCGCCTCTATTAACTCCTCTTTCTTCTGCTGCATCTAATATTGTACACATTGTAATTGCTCCCTTCTTCTTTTTCTCTAAATTTAACTTCAAAATCTTTCATCTTCAACAAAAATCCTCATAAACTTCAGCATCTCATCTACATGTTTAATTTGTTTATGATTTTCAATGGTTTTATACCCTTTCCTTCTCTTCACAAAATAATCCGCAATAATTCCGAAATCACTTTGAAACATCTCTATTTGTTCCTCTGTCAGATATGCTATCTCAAATACATTTAAGTATTTTCCAGTATTTTCCAGTTTATTCCACATATTTTATTTATTTTTAGTATACTATAGTTATTTCATGTTTTCAATCCATCTTCTCTACATCTTTCCTCCACAATCAACCTATGTTAAACTAATTATATAACAATTATTCAACGACATATTACATAAACCAAAAGGAATCCTAACACATGACTTTAGAAGAAGAATATCGTCTATCCTGCTATGAGGAACTGACGACTCTTGGAAATCACAATCATATATTTTTAATCAAACACAAGTTGTCTGGTGAAATTTTCGTTAAGAAAGTTTTATCCAGATTTTCTTTGGATGTTTATAAACAGTTGAGGGACTTACAAATCTCCGGAATTCCAAAAATTCATGACCTGATCCTTGAAAATAATTCTTTGATTCTGATCGAAGATTATATTCATGGACAAACTTTGGAACAGCTGCTTGAGGAACAGACAACACTGGTCTATTCGGATGCTCTTGCGATCATGCGTAAGCTTTGTGATGTGTTAAAATCACTTCATACTCTGACTCCTCCAATCATTCATCGTGATCTGAAATTGTCGAATATCATTTTGACCAGTGAAAATCTTGTCTATATCGTGGATTTCGATACTGCCAGATATTATGAATCTGGGCAGGAACAAGATACCGAATTGCTTGGGACCAAAGAATATGCCCCTCCAGAACAGTATGGATTTGGGCAGTCTGATGCCCGATCTGATATTTATGCATTGGGGATTATTTTTAACCGCTTATTGACAGGAGAATATCCAAAACATCAATTGGCAGATGACAGATATCGTTCCGTCATTTCAAAATGTATTCGATGGAATCCTGAGGAACGTTTCCAGACGGTTGAGGAACTTAAGACAGCTTTACACGATAATATTTCCTCTGATATTGGAAAACCTGGATTTACGCTTTCTTCGATACATTCTGATATTCCAGGATTTCGTACTGGAAAGCTGTGGAAAATGATCTTGGCATTCTTCGGGTATCTCTCTTTTCTTTACTGTAGTATGACTTCAGATTTCACAAATGCAAAAACCGGACTTCCTCTAACTGGGCTACAACTATGGCATGAACGTTTTTTTGTATTTCTGATGTTACTCAGCCTTATTTTTTATAATTTTAACTACAAAAATATCCGAACCAGATCTTTTCTGGGTCATTCTCTCCCTTTTGTACTTCGAATTGTTCTACAGTGTCTGATTTCTTTGGGGATTTTGGTCATTCTTATGATCTTTATGCTGCTGATCGAAGAAATCATATGGTAGGTTCTTTATCGCTCACAGTAAAAATTTACGCTGTCAGCGAAACATTTCTATATGAATATTTGCTACTCTTATTATTGTTCATATAGAAGGGAGGAATTAAATATGAAAACTTGGAAATTAGTTTCTGGAATCATCTCAATTGTACTTTTTGCTTTTGTTATGTTTCAGTCTTGTGCTGCTGGAATTTCAAATTCTTTAGCAGAAAATGGGGAAAGTGGCGGTTCTGCCGGATTGATCGTTGCGATCATTTTATTGGCTGGTGGAATTGTTTCTATTGCTACAAGAAATGGTTCAAAGGGCGGTAATATCGCACTGATCGTTTTATTTGCACTTGGTGCACTTTGCGGATTTACTATGGCAGGAAGTTATGCAGATTTAAATGTATGGGCTGCCTGGTGTCTGATCTGTGCTGTATTTGCAGCAGTTTCCTTAAAGAAGGGGCAATGATCGTTTATTATAAGCACAAAGAGAGAAAGGATATTTACATATGCAGGATCAATTAACTGATCATTTAGATCAACAATTAAAATCTACTTCTTTGGAGAATTTTTCGAATTATCTTAAGAATCTTCAGCAGTTACCAAGCCTGCAGGATTTTTTCTCTGTTTATATTGCAAAGCATGACCTGAAAATTTCGCAGATCATCAAAAACAGTGGGATATCACAAAGCTATGCCCATGAAATCTTAAATGGAACGAAACCTCATCCTTCCAGAGATTATCTGCTGGCTTTGTGTCTTGGGGCTCATATGGATCTAAAAACCACGCAACATGCTCTGCGAATCGCACAACTCGGTGAACTTTATGCAAAAGTTCCAAGAGATGCAGCGATCATGATGCATATCAATAATGAAAAATGGAATCTCATTGATATTAATATCTTTCTGGAAGAACATGGTCTTAATGTGATTTCACTTTCAAAGAAAATTTCATAAATAATAGCAAAAAGATCAGCTGTAAAACTTTCTACAGCTGATCTTTTTTATATTTTCTTCGTTATATGATGTAAGTGTCAAAAGTATAAATTGCGTTTGTGCTTGCACAAATAAGCAATTTATACTTATTGACACTCTCATCATTATATGAAATTATCTTTTTTCAACACCTAAAGTAACTTTCTCACCATTGATGTTCCATTCTTTTTCATATCCAGCAACTTCTCCGGCTTTCACTTCATCTGCTAAAACGTCTCCAGCGATCGCTGCTTCGTTTCTTCCGATGATGTCTGCGGCTTTGTCTGATCCTTTGTAAGAGAATGTGATATGATCTGTTACTTCGAATCCTGCTTCTTTTCTCATAGACTGGATCTTGCTGACTACTTCACGGACGAATCCTTCTTCTAACAGTTCTTCGGATAAGTTTGTATCAAGTACAACTGTCACTCCGTTGTCTGCTTCTGTTACGAATCCTTCCTGTTTTACCATTTCGATCAACAGATCTTCTTCTGCTAATTCTACTGGTGTTCCATCAACTTCAAATGTTAATACTCCCTTAGAGTCTAACTGAGCTTTCGCTTCATTTCCATCAACTGCTGCTAAGTAGTTTCTGATTCCTCCAACTAATTTACCGTATTTTGGTCCTACAGTCTTTAACTGTGGTTTGAAGTTGTATGTTGTGAAGTTTGATACGTCATCTGTAAATGTGATGTTCTTCACATTTAACTCGTCTAAGATGATCGCTTCGTCATAATCTGGCAGAGATGCTTCTGCTTTTACATACATCTGTCCGATTGGCTGACGGTTCTTGATCGCTGCCCCATTACGGCATGCACGTCCTAATACGACGATCTTTAAGACGAGATCCATATCTGCTTCTAATTTCTCATCAACCTGTTCTGCATTGTATACAGGGAAATCACATAAGTGGATACTTTCTTTTGCAGATGCATCAACACTTCTTACGATGTTCTGGTAAATCTCTTCTGTCATGAATGGGATCATTGGAGCTGCTGCTTTACATACAGTAACTAATGCTGTGTATAAAGTCATATATGCATTTACCTTATCCTGTTCCATTCCTTTTGCCCAGAAACGGTCACGGCAACGTCTTACATACCAGTTACTCATATCATCTACAAATTCCTGTAATGCTCTTGCAGCTTCTGGGATTCTGTAGTTTCCTAAGTTATCATCCACAGATTTGACCATTGTGTTCATCTTAGATAACAGCCATTTATCCATTACAGATAACTTGTCATATTCTAACGCATGTTTCGTTGGATCAAACTGGTCGATCTCAGCGTATAATGTGTAGAATGCATAAGTATTCCATAATGTTCCCATGAATTTACGCTGTCCTTCTGTAACGGCTTTTGCATGGAAACGGTTTGGCAGCCATGGGGCACTATTTGTATAGAAATACCAACGGATCGCATCTGCTCCATGCTCTTCTAATGCATCGAATGGATCAACTGCATTTCCTTTAGACTTACTCATCTTCTGTCCGTTTTCATCCTGAACGTGTCCTAATACGACAACGTTTTTATATGGTGCTTTATTAAATAATAAAGTTGAAATTGCCATTAAGGAGTAGAACCATCCACGAGTCTGGTCTACAGCTTCTGAGATAAAGTTTGCTGGGAAGTTATCTTCGAAGATTTCTTTATTCTCAAATGGGTAATGCCACTGTGCGAAAGGCATAGATCCTGAATCGAACCAGCAGTCGATTACTTCTTCTACACGATGCATTGGTTTTCCACAATGTGGACACTTAATTGTTACCTGGTCGATATATGGACGGTGAAGTTCAATATCATCTGGACAGTTATCAGACATACTCTTTAATTCTTCGATAGAACCGATAGAATGCTGATGTCCACATTCACATTCCCAGATATTTAACGGAGTTCCCCAATAACGGTTTCTTGAGATCCCCCAATCCTGTACGTTCTCTAACCAGTCTCCAAAACGTCCTTTACCGATGCTCTTTGGTACCCAGTTAACTGTATTATTATTTGCGATCAGCTGATCTTTTACATCTGTCATCTTGATGAACCAAGATTCTCTTGCATAGTAGATCAGTGGTGTGTCACAACGCCAGCAGTGTGGGTAGCTATGCTCGAATTTTGGAGCATCATATAATAATCCACGGCTCTCTAAATCTTTTAAGACTTCTGGATCTGCTTTCTTAACAAATAATCCTGCAAATGGTGTTTCTTCTGACATATTACCGCGTTCGTCTACTAACTGTACAAAAGGCATCTCATATTTGCGTCCGACTTTCGCATCGTCTTCACCAAATGCTGGTGCGATATGAACGATACCTGTACCATCTGTTAATGTTACATATCCATCACATGTTACATAGAATGCTTTCTTGTGCTGTTTCTCTGCAACTTTTGCTGCACAGTCATATAATGGTTCGTATTCTTTGTATTCTAAGTCTTTTCCTTTGTATGTTTCTAAGACTTCATATGCAGGTGTTCCTGCTTCTTCGTCTGCTAATCTTCCAAGAACTGTATCAAGCAGTGCTTCTGCCATATAGTATACATATCCATCTGCTGCTTTTACTTTTGCGTATGTTTCTTCTGGGTTTACGCAAAGACCGATATTAGATGGAAGTGTCCATGGTGTTGTTGTCCATGCAAGGAAATATGCATCTTCATCTACTAATTTAAAGCGAACGATTGCTGAACGTTCTTTGACATCTTTGTATCCCTGTGCCACTTCCTGTGCAGATAATGGTGTTCCACAACGTGGGCAGTAAGGCACGATCTTGAATCCTTTGTAAAGTAATCCTTTATCCCAGATCTGTTTTAATGCCCACCATACAGATTCGATAAAGTTATTATCGTATGTGATGTATGGGTTCTCCATATCAGCCCAGAAACCTACTGTATCTGAGAAGTCTTCCCACATACCTTTGTATTTCCAAACGCTTTCTTTACATTTCTTGATGAATGGTTCCATACCGTATTCTTCGATCTGTTCTTTTCCATCAAGACCTAACATCTTCTCAACTTCAAGTTCGACTGGAAGTCCGTGTGTATCCCATCCAGCTTTACGAATGATCTTATGACCTTTCATTGTCTGGTAACGAGGGATCATATCTTTGATAACACGAGTTAAAACGTGTCCGATATGTGGTTTACCATTGGCTGTTGGTGGTCCGTCATAGAATGTATATGTCGGATCGTCTTTTCTTTCTTCGATACTCTTTTCAAAAATTTCGTTTTCTTTCCAGAACTTTACGGTCTCTTTCTCTCGATCGACAAAGTTCATGTCAGATGATACTTTCTTGTACATCTTCATCTCTCCTTTTACTTCTTAGAAAATCTAATGAAATAGGAAAAAATAAGAAAAAGCGCTGTCCAAAATAGGACAACGCTGTTGCTTCTAAACCACCTATTTCACATACTATCATATGTTATCCCGTTAACGGAGGATACCGGCACAGCTTACTTCATTCAGCCTGCAGCTTGGGAGTGATCTTCCTTCTTATCTTACTAACACCCGGCTTCCACCGCCCCGGACTCGCTCATGCGTTCATGATAGAAGTACTGTCTCCTTCTTCGCTTTTATCATACTAAGTTATCTTAACACTTAAAATGGCGATTCGTCAATATTGAATTGTATGTTTTCACATTTCTTTTTGTTTATTTTGTATGGAATACTTCGTAATAATGTTTCAGGCAATCTTTAAATCCATCTTTTGCAAGTGTTACACTATCATAGTAACTTCTTTCGGCATATCCATCTTTTGTATTATCTCTTGCTGCATTTAATAAGTCTGTACAGATATTTACTTTCGCAATTCCAAGTTCTACTGCTTTGGATAAGTTTTCATCTCCAGAACCAGATCCTCCATGAAGTACTAGTGGAATAGAAACCTCGGTTGCAATTTCTTGTAATCTTTCAAAATTCAGATGTGGAATTCCTTTGTATTCTCCATGAGCTGTTCCAATAGATACTGCAAGGGAATCAACTCCTGTTTGTTCTACAAATTTCTTTGCTTCTTCTGGTGTTGTTAACATTGTATTTCCTTCAACATGATAGCTGTCTCCTTCTCCTACGTGTCCGATTTCAGCTTCTACCGTAACATTTCTTTCATGTGCATATGCTACGATTTCTTTTGTCTTTGCCACATTTTCTTCAAATGGAAGGCTTGATCCATCAATCATAACGGAGGTAAATCCGACATCAATAGCTTTCTTAACCAACTCGATCGTAAATCCATGATCATAATGAAGCGCGATATCTTGGTTACTTTTTTCTGCGTAATATTTTACGATCGCTGCTGCTTCTTCAATACCTAATGTCGGTGTATGTACCTCCGCCAGACACACCATCAATGGGTGTTTTGTTTCTTCTGCCGCCTCGATCACTCCTTTGATATTCTCAAGGTTTACAATGTTGGCTGCTGGGACTGCGTAATGTCCTGCTTTGGCTTCTTCTAACATCTTTTTACTGTTTACTAACATCTGTTTCATCCTCCCGAAAATTCATTCTAAAATTTTACTTTATAAGTTCCACTTGTATCATTTTTAAAAATTAGCTAACAGATAATCTTCTGCTTCTTTGGACCATAATCCATTATGTTCTTTTGTAATCTTAGCTAATTCTTTAAATCTATCATCTGTTTTTCCTTTTTCTTCAAAATCTTCAATTGCTGTTAGTTCAAGATTCTTTCCAAGATACATCAGTTTCTTTCCTCCTGGAATCTTTGGAAGATTCAATATCGTATCGATCTGTGCATCAATTCCCCCGATATGTGTGATCATAACAGCTGGATCTAATCTTCCTTCTCCTGCAAGTTTTAAACATTCTTTCATATCATCGGTATTGCCACCGCTTGATCCTACCAGATGGTGCATCTTATAATGTACGTCAAAGAAATTAAACATCGCAGATAATTTTGGATCCACTGGTCCTGCGAAGAAGTTTAAGCATCCGTCAAATCCTAAAATCTCATCTGCCATCTCGATCACTGGTCTGACTGGTGCATATACAGATACATCATCAAATCCTGTTCCACCAGTTAAATCTCTTAATGTCTTCACTGGGTCATCGACTTTCGCAGTATTGACAAAATGGATTTCAACACCTCGTTCTTTGGCATATTCTTCTGTAAATAATTCACTAGCTCTTTTTAATCTTACTTCATCAATGTCTGTGATCACCAGTAAAGAAGGTTTACGATCACAATTTAACATATAACTGATCGCTCCTAATCCCATTGGACCGCAGCTTGCAAGAAGTGCACTCTTTCCACCTTCTACAATTCCCATCTTATGTTCATAAACACCACGTTCACTGTGGTACATAGAATGGAATGCTCCAATGATACAGCTCATAGGCTCCGCCAGTGATGCCTCAAAAAATGCACTGTTTTCATCAAAAGGTAATAAGCAGTCTTTTTCCATTACAATTGGCGGAACTTTGATAAAGGTTGCTGCTCCTCCGCAGTATTCATAAGAATATCCGATGGCTGCCATAGAACCTTTGATATTGATCGCTGGCTGCATGGTATATTTTGTTCCAACTTGATATTTATCTTTCCACTTCGCCCCAACTTCACGAATGATTCCTGCAAATTCATGTCCTACGATGATCGGATGTTCGCTGATATCATCGTTGACTCTCTGATGTTTTGCTCCCTGAATAGATTCTTTGTAAGTAGACATGCAGACACTGTCAGTGATCAGTTCCATTAAGATCTCATCGTCTTCCAGTTCTCCCATATCAAATTCTTCTAATCTTAAATCTGATTCCCCATAAAGTCTGACTGCTCTTGTCTTCATAGCTTATCCCTTTTCCTTTCTGTTTGCGTCGTGTGGTCATATGACCATGTACATTGTCATTTGATATTTTTTATTATAGATTCGACGTTTTTATTTGTCAATACAATTTTTTATTTTTCCATCACACAAAAAGTGCTGATTTACAAGATTTTTACAATAAAAAAGAAGCTGATATGCTTACTTTTATTTGCATATCAGCTTCATATTCTTATCTCTATATTATTTTAATAATAACTCTGCCGTCGGCACATCTGTTACCAACACATTCACTAATCCACCTGCGATCGCACCTTTGATTGCTTCGATCTTATCTTTTCCATAAGACATTCCGACTCTGACTGGTATCTTTGCGATCTTATCCAATGAAATTCCAACCATTTTTCTTTTCAGATCCTCATCAACCGTCTGGCCATTCTTGTCATAAATCCTTCCAACGATTTCTCCAACGGCACCTTTTCTCACTAGTTCCTTGTATTCTTCCTTTGTCCGTATTTCTGCCTTGATAATCGAAGAATCGTCCTGCATCGATCCGATTCCGATCAATGCAATGTCCGCTGTTTCTGCCATATGAAGAACTTTGGCGATTTCATCAATACTTTCGATCAACTCTTTTTCTTTTGTACCTTCCACATACATTGGTGCAGACAAGTTATAACTTGCACAGTGTAATAAATTTCCGACTTTCGTTGCAAGTGTATTGGAATATGTTGTTGTATTCCATGAATCTGACTGTATCGCTCCCGGTGTTCCAAGAAATGGAACAACTTTTACATTCTGAAATGAAAGAGATCTAAGACGTTCATCTTTCGCCAACTGCTCCACAAATTCATGCATGGCTCTTCCCCATGTCATTCCAAATACCATGTTTTTTTTCAAAACTCTTAGAATATAGTCTACCGCTTGAAACGCTACTTCTTGATCCGATGACTGTTCATATGCCGGAACAGCGATCAATGCTTCTGTCAATCCATATTTTTCTTCTAATTTCCGTTCCAATGCAAGATCACTTTGTTCAGGATATTGAATCCTGATCTGAACATACCCTTCATTTCTCGCCTGGATCAATGCTCTGGAAATACTGGTTCTTGATGTATGTAATTTTTTCGCAATCTCTTGTTGCGATAATCCATCACGGTAATAAAGTTCTGCTGCTTTTATTAAAAAACGATCACTTTTCATCTGGCTTCCTCCGTCGTGAATATGCCACATTTCATATATGACTTTCTATATTTATATTATCTGGTTTTTTATTTATTTTCAATGCACATTTTTATATTTTCTTAATCTGTTTTATCGGATATTTTGATTGTACGAAAACAAAGATCATGATCTTATCTTTTTATCAGATTTTACGCTTTCTTAACGTTTTATTTACTAAATTTTATAATTTTTGTATATAATTATATGTTAAAATAGTAGTTAACTAATGTTAGATGGTTTAAATACAAATATAAAACCAGAAGGGAGATAAATTCATGTTAAGAATTGGAATTTTAACCAGTGGCGGCGACTGTCAGGCATTGAATGCTGCCATGCGTGGTGTAATAAAAGGTTTAAGTGTAAAGAGAAATGATCTGGAGATCTATGGTTTCCGCGATGGATATAAAGGTCTGATCTACGATATTGCTGACCGTATGACACCAGATGATTTTTCTGGAATCTTAAACCGTGGAGGTACAATTCTTGGAACTTCCAGACAGCCATTCAAAAAGATGCACATCCCTGATGAAAACGGTCTTGATAAAGTCGAGGCAATGAAAAGTAATTACCGCAAATATAAATTAGACTGTCTTGTAGTTCTTGGAGGTAACGGAACTCACAAAACTGCAAATATGCTTCGTGAAGAAGGTTTAAATGTTGTAACACTTCCAAAGACAATTGACAATGATCTTTGGGGAACTGAAATGACATTCGGATTCCAGAGTGCCGTTGATATTGCAACTGATACGATCGACCGAATCCATACAACAGCTTCTTCTCACAGCCGTGTATTTATCATCGAGGTTATGGGGCATAAAGTCGGACATGTTACCCTGCAATCAGGAATTGCTGGTGGAGCTGACGTAATCCTGCTGCCTGAAATTCCTTATGATATTGATAAAGTAGCCGAAGTTGTAGAAAACCGCTTTGCAGCTGGAAAGAAATTCTCGATTATCGCAGTTGCTGAAGGTGCTATTTCAAAAGAAGATGCGAAGTTAAAGAAAAAACAGTATAAGGCAAAACTTGCAGAAAGAAGATATCCTTCTGTTGCTTATGAGATTGCAGCTGCACTAGAAGAAAAAACAAATCGTGAGATCAGAGTCACCGTTCCAGGACATACACAGCGTGGTGGTGCTCCTTGTGCTTACGACCGTGTACTTGCTACAAGAGTTGGAGCATATGCCGCTGAATTGATCCTTAATAAAGAGTATGGCTATATGGTTGGTATCGTTGATGGAGATACAAAAAAGGTTCCATTATCTGAAGTTGCCGGAAAATTAAAATATGTTGATCCGAAGTGCCAGATGATTAAGGACGCTAAGACGATTGGAATAAGTTTTGGTGAGTAAATTGTAGTTTGATGACGGAAATTATTGGTGGAATATTATAAAAATGGTTATATGTCTGCGACGCGCTCTCGCTCGACTCACTACGCAGCTGTACTAAGCTCCTGAATGATCTTACGATCATCCACTCGCTAAGTGCAGGCGTGTTCCTACGGTCGCCGACATATAACCATTTTTATAATATTCAAATAATTTACGTAATTCAAATCACTATACAGTGTGTATGTTGTATGGTATTGATTGATAATTTTTGTATTCGTTAACAGAAGTTTAGCTAAAATCTACAAGCACCGATTTGTAGGGTAGTTTGATGAACTGAAGTTATTGGTGGGGGTGAATATTTTACTATATTAGCATTTATAATAAACATCTGTCTACCACTACAAAAATTGAAAAACAATAATGTTTAACATACATCCATCAGCCTGAATTTTCTTATTTTTATGATTGAAAGTCTTCAGGTATTTAGAGAAAAAATGAAAGATAGCATATGAGCAACGATCGAATCCCATAGGAGTTTTGACGGAATCGCAGCTGGATCGGGCAATTGTTTGAGCGTCAAAGACTACTGGTTTCAGTAACTTTCAACGCGAGTTATTGCAGGAGATCCAGCGAATAGGCGTTCTGTCAAAACTCCGTCAATGGAATTCGTGTTGCTCATATGCTATCTTTCATTTTTTCTCTAAATACTCGATGACCTTCAACTCATACAAATTAAAATTTAAGATCCCCCACGATCTGCTGAACCGTCAAATGATTCTTCTCAAGAAGTTCGGTAACATCATATCGATCTAATAATTCTTTCTTCACTCCATAATTAAATACCTTCATATCAGAATCCCCATAGAATCGTGCAATCTTTTCTCCGAATCCTCCTTCTAAAAATCCATCTTCTAATGTAATAACTACATCATGATCTTTCTTTAGATTTTCTAATAATACTTCATCAATTCCAGTAATATAATATGGATTTATCACAGTTGCTTTTGTTCCTGTCTTTTCTTCTACTGCTTTTGCAACTTCACATCCCATATTGTAGAATGTTCCAAGTCCAATGACTGCAACTTTGCTTCCTTTTTCTGTGACTTCATATTTGTTTAACTGACTGAAATCTTTTGTTATTTTTTTACCGTCAGAGATCATTTCTCCACCTGGAAGTTTGATCGCGACTGGATATTGATCCTGATCGATACTCCAGTCCAACATTGCCAGATATTCTTCTTTTGTTGTTGGTGCGAGGTATACTAAGTTTGGAATATTGCTCATCATTGGAATATCCTGTAATCCAAGATGAGTAACATCATTCATTCCATAAACAGATCCCCAGAATGTAACGATCGTTGCTGCATTGCTATCGATGCACAGATCCTGTGTGATCTGGTCGTAAGTTCTCTGTACAAATGTTGAATATACTCCATAAACCGGTTTTCCACCACCTGCTGCGATTCCTGCCGCCATTGCCATTGCTGTTTCTTCCGCGATCCCAACATCGATAAACTGTTTTCCAGCTTCCTTACGTTTATCTTCTGTAAATCCCATAACTGTTGGTGTTGCAGAAGTGATCGCTACAACCTTCTTGTCTTCTTTCATTTTCTTTAACAGGTATTGTGCTGTTACACTTGAGAAATCCTCACCATCAAAGGAATCTAAAGGATTTCCTGTTTCCACATCAAATGGGGCACAATAATGCCACTCTTCTTTATGTTCCTCAGCTAATTTATATCCTTTTCCTTTTTGCGTATTAATATGAACAACAACTGCTTTTTTTGTATCCTTAACACGTTTAAATGCTTCGATCAAGTCAGCAACTTTATTTCCTTCTTTGACATAAATGTAATCTAATCCCATCGCCTTAAACAGATTACATTCCGCCTCTCCATTTGTATCACGAAGTTCTTTTAAGTTATCATATAATCCACCGTGGTTTTCTGCGATCGACATATCGTTATCATTAACTACAATGATCAGATTTCCACCTAATTCTGCGGCATAATCAAGACCTTCTAATGCTTCCCCTCCACTTAAAGATCCATCTCCGATGACTGCGATCACATTTCCATTTTCTTCTTTTAAGTCTCTTGCTTTGGCAAGTCCAAGTGCAAGACTTATAGAAGTTGATGTATGCCCAATTGTGAAATGATCATGCTCACTTTCTCCTGGATTACTGTATCCTGATACATCATCATAATGTTCTTCATATAGGAATGCATCCTTACGTCCAGTCAACATTTTGTGTGGATAAGATTGATGGGAAACATCATATACGATCTTGTCTTTTGGCGATTCAAATACATAATGCATGGCGATCGTTGCTTCTACCATACCGAAATTCGGTCCAAAATGACCTCCATGTTTACTTAATTTTTTTAATAATGCATCACGAATTTCTTCTGCAAGTACATTTAACTGATCCTCGGATAATTTCTTGACATCTTCTGGACCATTAATATTTTCAATATACATCTATTTTTCTCCTTGTCTGGTTTCTTGTAAATACACTAGCAATAGTGTATGATATTTATATCATACAACCTAAAGTTAACTTTAGGTCAAGAATATTTTTGAAAGAAGGTTTTTCTATGTACACAATCGGTCAAGTCTCTACAATGTTTGATCTTCCTATTTCTACCTTAAGGTATTATGACAAGGAAGGCTTTTTCCCTAATCTGGAACGTAAAGGAAACATCCGTTATTTTAGTGATAATGAATTGGAAGCGCTTCGTATTATTGAATGTCTGAAGAAATCCGGTCTTGAGATCAAAGATATAAAGCAATTTTTTATCTGGGTATCTGAAGGCAGCGCAAGCTATGAAAAAAGGAAAGAATTATTTGAATCTAGAAAATCAGCTGTTGAAACTGAAATCCAAGAACTTCAAAAAACTCTTTCCCTCTTAAAATTCAAGTGCTGGTATTATGAAACAGCAATGAAAGATGGTAATGAAGATGCTATAAATGCCATGTTGCCTGATAAACTTCCTGAAAACATACAAAAACTATATAACGAAGGTCATGAATAATTTTTTTGCCCTAAAACTATTCGAAATAACAATTTAATGTTAAAATAAAGACAAGGAAATGTTAAAAATGAGAGGTGATATTTTGAAAAAGAAACTTATGGTACTTTGTGCTGTCGCAATTATGATCAGTACATGCATGACTGGGTGTAAGATGAATTCTGGAAAAATCCGCTTTGGTTCTGCTGGAATCGGTGGTACTTACCAGATTTTTGGTGATACTTTTGCCAACCTTATCTCATCTAAGAGTAAAAAATATAACATTGAAGTAAAAACAACTGCAGGTTCTGCTGCAAATCTTCGTCTGTTATCTAAAGATTACATTCAGATGGCTGTTGCCCAAATGGATTTGATCAATGATGCTTATAACCGCACTGGTATTTTTGAAAATGATAAGAAATATCAGGGATATCGTGCTGTTGCTTCCCTTTATACAGAAGCCTGTCAGATTGTGGTTTCTGCGGATTCAGACATTCAGTCTATGGATGATCTAGAAGGGAAAAAGGTCTGCATTGGTGAAGAAGAATCTGGAACTGAACAGAATGCGTTGCAGATTTTAAATGCTTATGGATTAAACGAAAGACTTGTTGATACTGTAAATCTGAATTATACAGATGCCGCCAAGAAATTAAAATCTGGCGATATTGATGCATTTTTCTGTACCGCAGGTGTTCAGACGACTGTGATCAATGAGCTGTCAAAACAGTGTAAGATTCGTCTGGTCAGTCTTGATCAAAAAGGGGTTTCTCGTCTGAAGAAATCTTATAAATTTTACACAGAATATACAATACCTGCAGGTACATATGTAAATCAGACTAAAGAAATTAAAACTGTTGGTGTCAAAGCTGTTCTTCTTGCAAGTGATAAACTTTCCGAAGATACTGTCAAAGACATTACACAGATTCTGTTTAAGAATCAACAGCAGATTCAGTATGCACTACCTGTAGATATTTCTCTTGATGAGACAACTGCCGTTGATGGTATCACGATTCCATTCCATGACGGTGCTGCTGCCTATTATAAACAACATGGAATCACAGTAAATACAGAGAAAGGAAGCAATTAACCGCTGCGGTGTAAATAAATGACAATACAACTAGATATGTATCAGACGATCGCGGTTGCCGTAGTCGTTTTGATGTTAGGAAACTTTTTAAAACACAGGATTGCGATCTTAGAACGATTTTGTATTCCTGCACCTGTGATCGGCGGTGTGATCTTTGCAATCTTTACCTGTGTATGTTATGTAACTGGATTTGCCGAATTTTCCTTTGATGATATTCTAAAAGAAGTCTGTATGGTATTCTTCTTTACATCTGTTGGATTTCAGGCAAACTTAAAAGTCTTAAAAAGTGGTGGAAAATCTTTGATCATTTTCCTGATCCTTGTGATCATGTTGATCATATGCCAGAACTTTCTTGCAGTCGGTCTGTCCAAAGCACTACAGATCAGTCCTTTGGTTGGACTCTGTACAGGTTCTATCCCTATGATCGGTGGTCATGGTACCGCTGGTGCATTTGGACCTGTTCTTGAAGACTTTGGTGTTAAAGGTGCCAGCACTTTATGTACAGCTGCTGCTACATTTGGATTGATCGCTGGAAGTATCATGGGCGGTCCCGTTGGAAAACGTCTGATTGAGAAGAAAAATCTTTTAAAGACTGCAATTCCTGAAGATAACAGCCTGTTAATTGAAGAAGAGAAAAAGCATGAACGTCACACAAGTATGTATCCAGCTGCCGTGTTCCAGCTGATCATCGCCATGGGGATCGGAACGATCATTTCCAAATTGCTTTCCATGACAGGTATGACATTCCCAATCTATATCGGTGCCATGATTGCTGCTGCATTTATGCGTAACATCGGCGAATATTCTGGACAATTTACAATTTATATGGGTGAGATCAATGATATTGGTGGTATCAGCCTATCTTTATTCTTAGGAATCGCCATGATCACTTTAAAATTATGGCAGCTTGCAGACCTTGCACTTCCACTGATCACATTACTTGCAGGACAAACTATTTTGATGTTCTTATTTACTTATTTTGTAATATTTAATATCATGGGAAGAGACTATGATGCCGCTGTATTATCTTCTGGCGTATGTGGTTTCGGAATGGGTGCCACGCCAAACGCCATGGCAAATATGCAGGCAATCTGTGAACGTTATGTCCCATCCGTCAAAGCTTACCTTCTGGTACCTTTGATCGGTAGTTTATTTGCAGACTTCTTAAATAGTCTGGTGATCACGTTCTTTATCAATTTTCTATAATCTAGAGGGAGACGATGAAAAATGTTTGGAAAAAGAAAAAAAAGACGCGAAGCAATCCGAAATAAGCTCCGTGAGAAATCAGAATATAAAATGAAAAGCGAAAATGTTGCAATACCCGAGATCCATACAAAAGATTTTGATGAGATTGAGGAACATATTGATGAAATAGAACAGGAAAAAGAAGAAAAACATTCTATTCTCTATGATAATGTAGCAATTCCTGAGGTTCATATTCATAAAAAGGAAAAATAGAATTCCGATATACAGGATTCCAACAAAAAATGGCAGTACATTCTTCCAGTTCTGGTTAATGTACTGCCTGTTTGTTATTATGCTTCTGCTCTCATTTTTGCATATAATTGTTTTCTCACAAAGTAATAACAGATCACCTGTAATACGATTGTTATGATCCAGGATGCTGGATATGATATAAATAAAATATCCAAAGATCTATGATTCGGGAAGATCCAGAAAATCCATACGATTCTTGTTCCTACTGTCCCAATGATCGAAAGGATCATTGGCACACCAGAACGCCCCATTCCACGAAGTGCTCCAGGAAACAGATCCATAAATCCACAGAGGAAATACGTAACCGTTGTATATAACAAGATTTCCATTCCACATTGAATTACTTTTGAATTACTTGTATAGATCGTCAAGAGTTTAGGACCAAAGAAATAAGCGCTGTTTCCCAAGATCATCATTGCAACAAATGATAAGATCAGACAGTCGATCAAGACACGATCCATTCGTTTCCATTTTCCAACACCATAGTTCTGACTGGTAAAACTCATGCAAGCCTGTGTCACTGCATTCACTGTAACATACAAAAATCCAAAAATATTATTTGCTGCCGTATATCCTGCCATTGCGATCGATCCAAAAGAATTCACTGATGACTGCAATAATACATTAGAAAAATTAATAACAGTGCTTTGAATTCCTGCTGGAATTCCCACCTGAAAAATCTGTTTTAAATATTCCTTTTGAATCTTTAATTTTGAAAAACGCAGTTGGTAACTTGTTTCTGATCGATACAGACATCGAAGCACAAGTATACTTGAAATCAGCTGTGAAATTACCGTTCCGATCGCAACTCCTGCAACGCCAAGATGAAAAATGATAACCAGACACATGTTAAGACCTGCATTTGCAATTCCAGCAACGATCAAATAAAACAGCGGACGTTTTGTATCTCCGACCGCTCTTAAAATGGATGCTCCATAATTATAAAGCATAAAAAACGGCATCCCCATAAAATAAATTCTCATGTAAAGAGTGGAAAGATTGATCACATCATCTGGTGTATCCATTAATTCTAATACTGGTTTTGCAAAGATCAATCCTACAAAGACCATAATAATTCCGCTGATCAGCGCCAGTGTAATTGCCGTATGAACGGTTTCAGACATTTCTTTATCTTTACCCGCCGCATAAAATCTTGCGGATAAAACATTCGCTCCAAGGGATATTCCAATAAATAAATTGGTAAACATATTGATCAGGGCAGTGGTTGATCCAACCGCTGCAAGCGACTGGCTCCCACTAAATCTTCCAATAACTATAATATCCACTGCATTAAACATCAGCTGCAAAATTCCGGATAACATCAATGGTAACGAAAATGAGATCAGTTTATCCATAATCGTTCCATTGCACATATCAATTTCATATTTATTACGTTTTATTGTTGAACTCATTGCCTTACTCAAATACCTTTTTTATACTGTCATAGTGCAGGAAAATTCCTTCCTGTGCAAATACTTTGATCTCATCTATTGAGGCAAACATATAGCCGTCAATCTCTGCTTCCTGAAAGTTTACATCACTGTCATCGATATCTAATGTAAAACGATAAACATCTACAAAATAGTTATCTCCTTCTCCTGGATTCTCTCTCTTGTATGTAAACATATATCCGCCTTCAGCATCTTTAACATCCAGTCCTGTTTCTTCTTTCACTTCACGAAGAACCGCATCATAAGATGCTTCTCCTGCCTGTGCAGCACCACCAGACACTTCCCACCATCCTGGTGCCCATGCCTTTGTCATAACTCTCTTTGTGATCAAAAATTTGCCATCTGATCTTCTAATGACTCCAAGAACTGTCAGATGATATTCATCATCTTTTAATGTCCAGTCATTTCTCTTCATTGTACGGCCTGTCAGTTGTTTATTCTTATCGTAAATGTCCCATCTTTCTTCCATTTTTGTATTTCTCCTTGGGTGTGTTTCTTTATTAATCTTAACATTTTACGAAATTTATTGCAAATTGTGATTTGTAGGTAGGTTGCATGTATGAGTCAGAAAGAAGATAAATAAACTCTCAGACACCGATTTGTTGGAATGTTTATGAAGCATAATAACATTACTTTCTGTCTGAAAGTTCCCTATTTTACAACCAATACTGTCCTCCATACACACCACTTGAATTTTTCAATCTTGTAATTGTCCACACTTTAGACTTCAGGTATATGATCAAAAATAAATAAGCAACCGAAAGTGATGCATTGGAATTTTGCCATATTTTGAATAAATTCGCAGCCCAATTGGACGAATGTCTGAGCTTCAAAGACTTTGGTCTTAGACAAAACTCCAGAGCGAGTTTTCGTAGGAAATTGGGCGAATCAGCGATTTGTTCAAAATATGAGCAAAATTCCACCGCATCACTTTCGGTTGCTTATTTATTTTT
>ERZ1673736.2597-NODE-2597-length-19103-cov-5.234250_pt1 | contig 19103 bp, 17 predicted proteins | sample MGYA00580212_ERZ1673736 | MGnify/ENA primary metagenome ERZ1673736 (study PRJEB41218, sample SAMN15661752) | gut metagenome | host: Homo sapiens | place: Canada: London | collected 2015-08-20/2019-03-30 | study: EMG produced TPA metagenomics assembly of...
GAAACGGGAGTTCTCGGCCCGCAACATGGAGTTTGAAAAGAAGAATAAATATATCTAATTCACACTGGAGCATCAGCTCAAAACCATTGTTTATGTATCAGTGCTGGCGTCTCCCTCCACCGTACTTCAATATGCCGGATCAAGCTATTAAATACTACCGGAGGGGGCGCCTTTTTAACATGATTCTAAAATGAAGAATTCACTTCACTCGATATGCGATCGTTTGCGCGAAGGGAAGAAATACATGAACTCTCGGGCAATCCTTTTGGTGGATATCTTTTTGTCTGCCGGCAGTTCATTTGTTACACTTCTTTTCGTTGATAACTTTATTATCGACTTGTCCCGCTCAACCTATGTCTTGGTCATGATTGGGACATGCCTGACCAGTTTTTTGGCATTCTGGGGGTTGAGCGTGAACCGTAACATCATCCGACATGCCACGATCAAAAGTATCGGGCGGATGGGGATGGCGGTGTTGCTGAAGGAAATCCTGCTGGTAGGGATGATTCTTGTTTCGGGGGTACACTTGTTCGGGCAGCATCTTTTTGCTTGCGGCTTGATCGATTTTCTCGTGACAACTGCGGTGCTGGTCGGTTTCCGGGTGACACTCGTGCTGGTTTACGATTTCGCAATTTCACTGTATGGTTCGGGGAAAACGAGGGTTCTTGTTTACGGTACCGGGGATAAAAGCGTGGCCTTGAAAAAAAGAATGCATACCAGCAAACATTATCACGTGGTGGGGTTCGTGAATCCCGACAAGTACTTGAAATCTTTTGTGATATCGGAATTGCCGGTTTATTATTTCGCGGACGAGCCGAATTTTGTTCGTTTTGTAAAAAAGTATAACATAAACGGTCTTTTATATCCCTCTCACGAGGAGGCTCGCCGGGAGAAAGACCGGTTGGTCCGTTTTTGCCAGGAGAACGGGGTAAAGAACCTGGTTTCCCCGCCGATAGACGTGCTGGGTGACGGGGCGAAAAAGACGGTTATCCGGGAGATCCGGATAGAGGATTTGCTGGGACGAGAGGAGATCCGGGTAAACACGCGAGAGATTGCGGCGTATTTTGCGGGTAAGGTGGTGATGGTCACGGGTGCGGCCGGTAGTATCGGCAGCGAGTTGTGTCGTCAGTTGGCAACTTTCGGTGTGAAGCATTTGGTCCTGTTTGATAACGCGGAAACACCGATGCATGAACTTCGGCTCGAATTGGAACGGAATTTTCCCGGATTGACATTCACGCCTTTTATCGGTGATGTCCGCCAGAAAGAGCGCCTGCGAATGGCATTCGAGATGTATCATCCCCGGGTGGTGTTCCATGCAGCGGCTTACAAACACGTCCCGTTGATGGAAGAAAATCCTTGCGAGGCCGTCCGGGTCAACGTGGAAGGGTCGAGGTTGGTGGCGGATTTTTGCGTGGAGTACGATGTCGATATGATGGTGATGATCTCCACGGACAAGGCGGTGAATCCCACCAACGTGATGGGAGCCTCCAAACGGTTGGCGGAAATATATGTACAAAGTTTAGGATTAGCAATAGAGCGTGGGGAAGTGAAAGGTAAAACTCGTTTTGTCACGACTCGTTTCGGAAATGTCCTGGGGAGTAACGGCAGCGTGATCCCTTATTTTCGGAAACAAATCGAGCGGGGTGGCCCGGTGACGGTTACCGACCCGGGAATCACCCGCTTTTTCATGACCATCCCGGAAGCTTGCCGCTTGGTGATGGAGGCGGCCGCGATGAGCACGGGTAACCAGATATTTGTTTTTGACATGGGAGAGCCCGTGAAGATCGTCGATTTGGCCGAACGGATGATTCGCCTGGCGGGATACGTCCCGAACGAGGATATCCAAATCAAGTTTATCGGGTTGCGCCCGGGAGAGAAATTATACGAGGAGGTATTGAGTAGCGAGGAAAACACGATCCCTACCGGGAACGCCAAGATCCGGGTGGCTAAAGTGCGAGAGTACAAGCGGAACGAGATACTGGAGGCTTACGACCGGCTGGAGGAATTGGCCTTGGCGGTAAAGATCGAGGAAACCGTGCGATTGATGAAACGGATTGTCCCCGAGTTTAAATCGAGAAACTCCCGTTTCGAGATGTTGGACCGGGAGGAACTCCCGGAGAGTATTGCCATCAAGTAAACCACCCCCTCCAACTTCCCCTTATTCCGGGGAAGAATTGATTATCAAGCGGTTTCCCCGCCTGTGTAAGGAGGGGTTAGGGGTGGTAGTCTGAAAATGAAATTTAACCAAATAATGATTTACAAGTAATGACGGGAACTAGAAGGATGTTTTTTATCGGTATGCTGGTTTGTCTGCTGGGGGCTTGTGCTTCCCCTAAAGACGTGGTGTACCTGCAGGATGCGAAGGTCAATTCCAGGGTGAAAGCGGCGTTGCAATACCGGACGGTGATTCACGTGGATGATCTGTTGTCGATCGTGGTCTCTTGTGACGACATCGAGGCTGCGCTTCCCTTTAACACGCCGATGATCGGGTTGGGACAGAATAATACCAGATCGGGTAACGAACAACTTTACGGTTACTTGGTAGCCACGGACGGGACGATCGATTTCCCGGTGCTGGGCAAGATCAAGGTGGAGGGGCTGTCCCGAACGGAGTTGGCAGCCAAATTAAAGGAGGAGTTGAGCGGTTATTTGAAAAATCCGATCGTGACCATCCAATACTTGAACTTCAAGGTAACGGTACTGGGTGAGGTGAAAGCTCCCGGGAGTTACAAGGTGAACAGCGAGCGGGTTTCCATCTTTGACGCGTTAGGCATGGCGGGCGACCTGCAGATCAACGGGAAACGTAAAAACGTACTGGTGATGCGGGAGGAGGGTGACGAGAAAGTTTTCGCCCAGTTGGATCTCACGTCCGAGAAAATCATTCACTCCCCGTTTTTCTACTTGCAACAAAACGACGTGGTTTACGTGGAGCCCAATAAAGCCCGGATTGTCGGGGGCAATGCCGGGGCGTTCCTGCCTTACGTGTTGTCGAGTATCTCCACGTTGGTAGCCATTTTGGCCATCGCGATTCGCTAATTTGAAACAGGGATAATATGGAATACAATAACTTGAACAGAGAGAACGGGGGCGATCCCGAGAGCATGGATATAAAAGTGGTGGTGGAGAAATTTATCTCCCGCTGGCGTTGGTTTGTCGTTTCGATTCCCTTGTGCCTGCTCATCGCTTTTTTGGTTTGCCAAAGCTGGGTACCTATCTATAACGTGACGGGGAAAGTGATGATCAGCGACTCTAAAAAAGGGGAACTGGGATCAAACGTGATGATGAAAGAACTGGGATTTGCTGCTACCGATATGTTCGTGGAAAACGAGATCGTGGAATTGCAGTCCAAGAATTTGCTTCGGGAAGTGGTGAAAGAATTGGATTTGAATATCCGTTACTTTCGCGAGGGATTCTTGCGGGACCGGGAACTGTACGACTCCTCACCCGTGAAAGTACTCGTGGATAACCCCGCCGGGATTCGGGATACCTCTTTCTATGTCACGTTGGACACGGCAAACGTGGTGGTTTTGTCGGACCTTGACGGGAAGGAAATTTGGAGCGGACATTACTCGGAGAGCGTTTCCATGGGCGATTATCACTTGTCGATAGAACGAAACGGGGAAGTGTCTTCCCGGGAAAAAATCCGGGTAGACTTGTCCGATTACCGGAAAACGACGGATCGTTTTTCCAAGAACCTGAACGTGCAGATACTGGTAAAAAACACGAATTCGGTACTGGTGTCTTTAAAGGATGCTGTTCCGACCAGGGGGATTGCTATTATCAACACGTTGGTTAAACGCTATAACCGGAACGGGATCGATAATAAAAGGATTGTTTCGGAAGCCACGGTCGAGTTCATCAACGAGCGTTTGGACGTGATTAACCAGGAACTGGGTTCGATTGAGCGGAGCGCGGAGAATTTCAAGAAGACCAACCGGTTGACGGACATCACCTCGGATGCCGCTTTCGTGATGGAACGTAAAAAACAGTCGGAGGCCGAGTTGTTGAAATTGCAGACCGAGTTGGATGTGTTACGGAGTATCCGTGCAGCGATCACGCAAAAGCGGGTGGACGAGTTTACCTTGTTGCCGGAAAACTTGGGGCTTTCGGACGAGGGGTTAAACGCCGGGATTGCCCGTTACAACGAGATGGTGCTACGTCGGGGTAAATTGCTGCAAAGTGCCAGCGAGAGCAACCCGATCGTGATGGGATTAAACACGCAGTTACGCGAGTTGAAGAAAAATATACAGGAGACGATTTCCAACGTGGAAAGCGGCTTGCTGATCAAGTTAAAGAGCGTGGAAAAAGAGAACACCTCCGTGAACAAGATGCTGAACTCCGTGCCCACGCAAGAAAAACAATACCGTGCCATCGCCCGTCAACAGGAACTGAAGGAAAACCTCTTCCTTTTCCTGATGCAAAAGCGGGAAGAAGCGGAGATCGCGAAATTGATCTACGTGGCCACGGCTAAGATTATAGAAGACCCCTCAGCGGGTAACGCTCCCGTGGAGCCTAAAAAAGCCTTGATCATGCTTGTAGGGTTGATTCTCGGGATTGGAATACCGGCAGGGATCATCCTGTTGCTGGAAACGTTGAATGATAAAGTGTGTTCCGTTGACGAAGTGAAAAGGGCACTCCCATTTCCCGTACTGGGGAACATCCCCGAATTGAGCAAGGAAGAGACTACTTTGCAGAGGGAGAATTTCTCCGTGTCGGAATCCATGCAGGTGGTACGGGAGAAGTTAAATTACATGCTGGGAGAGAAAGCTTGTGCCGTGCTTTTGGTGACATCCGGAGTACCGGGTGAGGGGAAAACGCTGGTGGCCGCTCATTTAGCCCAGGCTTATGCCAAAGCGGGTAAAAGGACATTGCTGATCGGGTGTGATTTGCGTAATCCAAGGTTACACACGTATCTTCACAAAGACTACTCCCGGGGGCTATCGGCTTACTTGGCGGGAATGGAACCGGAGTGGAAAAGTTTGGTGCATTCGCTGGGTGATCACCTGGATGTCCTGTTCGGGGGAGATGTACCCCCTAACCCGATAGCTTTACTTTCCGGGGAGCGGTTTGTAAAAATGTTGACAGAACTGAAAAAGCAGTACGATTGTGTTGTTTTGGATACACCTCCCGTGGGAATCCTTGCGGATGCTTTAACGATGATAAAACAAGCGGACGCCTGTATCTGTGTGACTCGCTTGAACGTGTTGCCGCGAGGGATGTTAGCCTCTTTGCGAGCCCTGGAGAGCGAACACCATGTAACGAATTGCGGGGTTATTGTCAACGGGGTTTCCCGAAGAATCCATTATTACAAGTATGGATACGGGTATGGTAGCTATTATAACAAGCAACATAAGGAATAGAGTGAATCATGTGGTGGTTTCGAAAACGGAAGCAAGTGCATTTTGATTACACGCGTGACATTCATTCGCATATTCTCCCCGGGGTGGACGATGGGGTGAGGACTTACGGGGAGGCAATAGCCATATTGAAAGAGTTGTCTGAGCTTGGAGTAAGGCGAGTGACGAGTACTTCTCATGTTTGTTTCCCTACCCTGATGAACGGGCGGGAAAATTTTCGTCCCTTGCTGGAAAATCTTCGGGCTGGTTTGCAAAAGGAGGGGGTTAAGATAAAATTGGACTTGGGAGCCGAGTACCGTGTCGGAGAGTACATGTTGGGTTTGATCGACCGGGGAGAGATCCTGTCCGGGGATGAAAACCGGGTACTGGTGGAACATAGCTTTTTATCTCCCTCACCTTTTTTTGATCGAGTAGTGTTCGAGCTACAGGCCAGGGAATATGAGGTGGTACTGGCTCATCCGGAGCGGTACGCTTTCTGGGAGAATGATGTTGTTCGACACGGGGAGGAGTTGAAGAATAGGAATTGTCGGTTGCAGGTGAATATTCTGTCGTTTGCGGGGTATTACGGGAAGGAGGCGCAACGGGGTGCGGAGAGGTTGCATGATGCGGGGTTAATTGATTATTATGCGGGGGACGTGCATGGGATGAGGCAGGTGGAGGGGATCAGGAAATATTTGAAATCTATAAAATAATATATAATGAAAATAGCTATTGTGGGAACTGGCTATGTAGGGCTAGTGTCCGGGACTTGTTTTTCGGAAATGGGTGTGGATGTAACTTGTGTGGATGTCAATCAAGACAAAGTACAAAGTTTACAAAAAGGGATTATCCCGATTTATGAACCGGGGTTGGAAGATTTGGTTCACAGAAACATGGCCGCTAGGAGATTGCACTTCACGGGAGATTTGCGAGAAGTTTTGGATGATGTCGAGGTCGTTTTCAGTGCCGTGGGTACCCCTCCCGATGAAGATGGTTCGGCGGATTTGAAATACGTGTTGGAAGTGGCTCGAACGGTAGGCCGTTATATGAACGAGTACCTTGTCTTGGTGACGAAAAGTACGGTTCCGGTAGGTACGGCAATCAAGGTAAAGCATGCAATTCAAGAGGAACTGGATCGTCGAGGTGTAGATATAGAGTTCGACGTAGCTTCAAACCCTGAATTCCTGAAAGAGGGAGCGGCAATTGAGGACTTCATGCGTCCGGACCGGGTTGTTGTTGGAGTGGACAGTGATCGGGCTAAAGAAATCATGACCCGTCTTTACCGTCCTTTCATGTTGACAAATGACCGTATGATCTTTACAGATATTCCAAGTGCAGAGATGATCAAATATGCGGCGAACTCGATGTTGGCAACACGGATTAGTTTCATGAACGACATTGCAAACCTGTGTGAGTTGGTGGGTGCTAACGTGAACATGGTTCGTAAGGGGATCGGTAGTGATTCCCGTATTGGTGCGAAATTTTTATACCCCGGTTGCGGTTACGGTGGTAGTTGTTTTCCGAAAGACGTGAAAGCGTTGATCAAGACTGCAGAACAGAATGGTTACGAGATGCGGGTCTTGAAATCAGTGGAAGAAGTGAACGAGAAACAGAAAATAGTGCTTTTTGACAAGTTCTTGAAGCATTTTAACGGGGATGTGAAAGGCAAAACTGTTGCGATTTGGGGATTATCTTTCAAGCCGGAGACGGATGATATGCGGGAGGCTCCGGCATTGGTATTGATAGATCTGTTACTTAAGGAGAATGTAACGGTAAAAGTTTATGACCCGATTGCCATGGATGAGTGTAAAAGACGCATCGGTGATAAGATTATTTATAGTAAGGATATGTATGATGCAACGGTTGATGCTGATGCTTTGATGCTTGTGACGGAGTGGAAAGAGTTTAGGATGCCGAGTTGGGGCGTATTGAACAAGTCGATGGTTAATCACGTGGTGCTAGATGGTCGGAATATATACGATTGGGAAGAGGTAGAACGACAGGGATTCACCTATTACAAAATAGGATGAAATGGATGTATGGTTAATAGGTTGTAGAAACGATCTAAAATAATTGGAAATTATGAAAATAGGGATTATAAAGGAAACAAAAATTCCGGAAGACAATCGGGTAGCATTATCTCCACAACAAGTTGCGAAGTTGCAAAGCGATTATTCGGGATGTGAGATCGTGGTTCAAGCTAGTGATGTGAGATCGTACAGAGATGATGAATACCGTTGTATGGGAATTAATGTAGTGGAGAGTGTTGACGATTGTGATGTCCTATTTGGAATAAAAGAGGCCGACATCAAGACTTTGCTACCTGGCAAACATTATTTCTTTTTCGGGCATATTGCAAAAATGCAATCCTATAATAGGCCGTTATTACAGAATATGATTAAAAAGGGAATCACTTTTTCCGATTACGAATACTTGGTGGATGATCGTAACCAAAGAGTGTGTGCATTTGGTTGGTGGGCTGGTGTTGTAGGTGTATATTACACTTTGCGTGGTTACGGGATGCGTACGGGACTTTACATGCTTCCTAAACCTGATTTGAAGTTCACTTTGGAGAGATTGAAACAAGCACTGCGAGCAGTGCGATTACCAGCGATTAAGATTATTGTAACAGGAAATGGTCGGGTGTCTCAAGGAGCTCAATACTTGTTGGATGAGATTGGTGCGAGGCGGTTGGATAACGAGGCGTTTTTAACTCTCTCAACCGTTGACAAGTTAGCCTATAGCGTGGTGGATGTGGATAAACTCGTAAGAAGAAAAGACGGAAATTTGTTTTCTATCGATGATTTTTTCACTTCCCCTAGAGAATATGAGAGTGATTTTATGCGGTGGGGGCAGTGTGCAGATTTATTAATTTCAGCTCATTTTTGGTCACCGGATGCTCCGGTGTACTTAAGTGAGGAGGATTTGAGAAGTGTCAGTTTAAAAATCAAGATGATTGGAGATATCACTTGTGATATCATGGGAAGTATAAAATCAACCCTTCGATCATCAACTCATGCAGATCCTTATTACGATTATAACCCAGTTACTTGTAAAGAAGAGAACGCTTTTTCTTCCAATGATAATATTACTGTCATGGCCGTTGATACCTGTCCTAATGCTTTAGCTATGGATACTAGTGATTATTTTGGAGAGATGCTTGTACGGCATGTTTTTGAACCTTTGTTGAAGGGGGAGAAGAGTGAAGTGATAGAGAGAGCTACTATTTTGAAAAATGGACAACTTACGACACGTTTCTCGTATCTAGAGAATTTTGCAAAAGAATAAGTTATATGATGGAAGGAAGCTTGAGAGGTAGAACAATTTCTGGAATGTTTTGGAGTTTTTTACAAAAATTCGGAACAATGACCATTTCTTTTGTTTCTAATATAGTTTTAGCTAGATTATTGACTCCTGAAGATTATGGGTGTATAGGTATGTTAATGATTTTTATTACTCTTGCTAATACATTTATAGACGGGGGATTAGGCTCTGCTCTAATACAAAAAAAAGAACCAACAGAAGAAGATTATTCTACGATATTTTATTGGAATCTAATAATTTCCATAATATTGTATATATTTTTATACATAAGTGCATCTTTAATAGCCCAATTTTATGATCTTCCATTATTATCTTCTATTTTGAAAATACAAGGAATTGTATTGATAATTAATTCATTAAGCATAATTCAGTTTAATCGTTTGAAAAAGCAATTAAAATTTAAAGAGATAGCAACGATTAATCTTATCTCTGCTGTATTATCTGTAGGAATAGCAATTATTTTGGCATATTGGGGATGGGGTGTATGGAGTTTAGTCGTTCAACAATTATTTGTAAGTTTTTTTAATACAGTATTACTTTGGGGGCATAGTCGATGGGTTCCTTTATTTATTTTCTCAAAAAAATCTTTTAAAGAATTATTTAATTTCGGAGCATTTATTTTATTATCTAATATAGTAAATACGTTTTGTAATAACATCCAAGGATTGTTAATTGGAAAATTTTTCGCTCCAGCTACAATGGGGTTGTATTCTCAAGCTCGTAAATTAGAAGAGATTGCATCGACAAGTTTTTCTAGTGTAGTGGATCAAGTTTCATATCCTGTCTTAGCAAAAGTTCAAAATGATAGAGTTTTGTTTGTTAGTATGCTAAAAAAGTTAATAATTTCGTTAGCATATATATCTTTCCCGATGATGATTGTCTTGCTGTTGATAGCAGAACCATTAATAACATTACTTTATTCTGATAAGTGGATTGAGTGTGTTCCATATTTTAGAATATTGTGTGTAGCAGGTATTGCTATTTGCTTACAAGGGATAAATTATTATGGAATCGCTGCAATTGGAAAAAGTAATGAATTGTTTATTTGGACTCTTGTTAAACGTTTTTTGGGTATTATTTTTATTATTCTAGGTTTTTGGATTTATGATATTATAGGATTATTATGGGGTATGGTGTTTACTTCTTTTATGATATATATTATAAATGCTTATTTAGTTGAGAAACATATAGGATATAGGCTTATTTCTCAATTGAAAGATTTATTACCTATTATTGTGACATCTGTTGTTGCAGGTTTCCTTTCTTGGTGGGGAAATTATATACCAATTCATTGGTTTGCACAGATGATATTAATAATTATTTCATATATTTTTGTTTATGTGTCAATTTCATATGTTTTTAAACTTAATTCGTTTATTTCTTTAAATTCGTTTATTCGTAATCTTTTCTTTAAATAGATATTATAATTTGTTGGTTTGTTAAATGGTTAGTGGTCAATAGAGATTAAGCTACAATCTTTTGGCTTTGCTATAAAAAGATAAGAGTAATGTATAGTATGACTTTTATGACGAGTTTTTTTTGAGGCTGAAAAGTGTTAACAGGCTTCCTTGGGGATGCTGACAATTAACAGGGCTTTCAACTTCCTTGACAGGCAGTTTCATTGAATGACGTATGAGAAGATTCGCTTGTTGTGGTACAGTAAGTCCATTCAGCATTTCGATAACGATGTTCAGGCTAAAATGGTGGCAATGTCATCGTATCATAAATATATTACAGATGAAGTGGATCTTTTCCTTGGGGGCTTTGAGAAATCTTATTGTTGGTGGTAAGTATTGAATTTATCGGATTCTATTATCGTTTGAAAGCCTTATTAAAAAAATAAAAATAACCATGAATATTTTGTTTTGTGGAGATATCATGCCAGGAGGAGTACTCGCTTATCAAAAAGAGTATATAAGTAATGAGGTTATTGCTTATATGCAAAACTTTGATTTGCGGATTGGGACATTAGAAGCTGCTATTGGAACGAATCTTTCTTACGATGGAGTGAAAATGCAGAAAAGATGCAATATTATTTATGCTAGAGATGAAGATTTTTTCCGAGTACAAGAGATGGGAATTAATGTAGTTTCTTTAGCTAATAATCATGTCTTTGACTTAGGGGAAGAAGGCTTGAGAAATACAATAGCCCTTTTGGAGGAGAATGGGATACAATACTGTGGGGCGGGTATGAATATTGAAGAGGCTTCAAAACCAGCAATTTTAAGTGTTGAAAATAAATCTATTGCGATATTAGCTTGTTGCATGTATGGGAACAAATATCTTGGTCATGTTGAGCTTGCGGGCAGAAATAAATCAGGAGTAAATCCATTGGATATTGATAAATTTGTTATGGATATAAAGGAGGCAAAAATGAAATATGATTATGTTATTGTTATGCCTCACTGGGGGAAAGAGTATCAGTATTTTCCTTTGCCAGAATGTAAAATGATGGCTTATAAAATGATTGATGCTGGAGCAGATTGTGTAATAGGAAGTCATTCGCATAATATACAACCAGTTGTAAAGTATAATTCTAAATATATTTATTTTGGGTTAGGTAATTTTTTATTTCCAGATTATTATATGTATCCACCTCGGCCTATATGGTATCCTAATGAGAATGTAGATTTACATTTGCTTAAGAAGGTAATAGGCTATCCTTTTCCAATAGAACAACCCATGCTTTCTGTTTGGAATGGGCGATCAAGGATTGGGATGATTGCAGAATTTAAGTTTGAGCAAAACAACATTATCGAATCAAAATACCGATTAACTTATTTGTCTGTTAAAAATGTAGTTTGTTTTTATACATGTTTTAATTCTATTTTAAAAAAGAATAGAATGTATTGGATGGGGAAAGTGATAAAATGTCGTTTTTATGTAGCATTTCTTAGATGTTATGATTCTCGGTTTAATTTTTTACGTCGATTTGTTCATCTGTTTTCGAGATTATTGAAGATTAATTATGATGTGAAAATATAAGTGATAAAAACTATAATAATGGATTTGCTTGGTAAAATAAAAAGAACTTTTAGTAGATTGCATTGTATCCATATGGATACAGGTAAGAGCTATTTGGGTATATGTAAACATTTTTTTTATTTGTATGTTACAAGGGGATTTGGCTTCGTGGAATATCATGATTTTGAATTAGATAAAGTTTCTAAAGAATTTGTGGATTCATTCCTGAATTGGAAAGAACAACAATATTTTCTTAATTTGTTGAATCCTAGGAAATATTACAGTCTTGCTCGCAATAAATATTTGACACATATTATTTTAGATGCTTTAGAAATAAATAATAAGGCTACGTTGTATTGTTATTATAATCCAGAATTAAGAAAATATCATGATTCAAAGGTGAGTTTTGATGTGATGTCTACATTGAGTATATTAAAAGCGAAGAATATATGTTCTTGTGTAATAAAAACAACTGAAAGTTCTCATGGAGAAAATGTTTGGGTGATTAAAAATATTGAATATGAAAATCATGATATCGTATTTACTCGTTTTGATGGAAGACAAATGTTACTTTCTGAATTGTTAGGTAGAGAGCCGTTAATTTTCGAGAGTTTGATAAAACAAACAAAGCAGCTTTCGGATTTTAACCCGTCATCTGTTAATACTATTCGTTTCATGACAACTTTATTTCCTGATGGAGAGGCTCGTGTGATAGCAACATTTATTAAAATTGGTCGTTCCGGGAAATGTGTGGATAATGCAGGTGGAGGGGGTAATGTGGATGCGTGTGTAGATATAGAAACGGGTAAACTATGTTACACGATACAATATAAAGGATGGAGAAATGTGATTGATATACAAAAACATCCTGATACAGGTGTTCAAATTGAAGATGTTGTTATTAATGATTGGGAGGTGATAAAGGAGAAAGTAATAAAATTTCAAAAAGCATTTCCTTTCGTGAAAGCAGCTGGTTGGGATATTGCTATCACGGATAATGGTCCTGTTATTGTCGAAGTAAATGATATGTGGGATCGTACGGGACAATTGTTTATTCGTAGGGGATGGAAGCCTGAAATAGAAGAATGTTATAATGCTTGGAAAAAATATTATAATTAGAGACAAAATGATGCGTATGAAATTGTTTATAGGGAAGTGGTTTAAGTCCTTGTTAACTTGGATCTTTCCCGTATTGAGTCGAGCGTTAAAATATATCTTAACTGCTGGATGACCTTATTGACATATTGCGAGAATGGAGATTATTCCATAGATAATTTGATTACAGAACGTGAGCTACCAGTCTGTTTAATATTGGCAGAAAAAATCGTCTTCATAATAGTAGCGAGCGTGGTGTGGAAAGTACGGCTTTCTTCCACAGTTTAATTGAGATAGGCAAGTCTCGTGGTCTTCAACTAAAGAGTTGGAAGAGCAGTTTAATCCGTGAAATGATGCACGGAAATCAAGATAACGAAGGTTTCCTCAATGGAGCTTCTTGCAGAACCACATTAATTTAAGAAAAGACAACCTTCTACTTTGTTGATGACAAGTAAGATTGAAGCGTTTGAGCGCTTGCTTTAAAATGAAGATTTGTAATATTTTGTGAGTATATTTTGGCATACTTGAATTTCAAATAATAAAATGAATTGTGATGAATATTAGGACTAACTATAATATGATATTTCGCTCCTTATTAACAAGGATTTCTCCTAAATTGAGTGTACGAATTTTATTTAGATATTATTTTAAGCGCTCTCTTCATCTTGATAACCCTCAAACATTAGATGAGAAAATTCAATGGATGAAGTTATATTATTATAAGAATAATAATTTAATAAAAAGATGTGCTGATAAATATGCAGTAAGAGAATATATAAAAGAATGTGGTTTGGAGCACATATTGAATACGTTTTATGGATGTTATAATTCGGTCGATGAGATTAAATGGGATGAATTGCCAGATAAATTTGTTTTGAAGTGGAATTTTGGTTGTGGTGGGAATGTTATTTGCAGAGATAAAACTTTATTGAATATAAAGCAGGTAACAAAAGAATTGAATCGATTTGGTAGAATCAAATATCATTTATTGGCAGCAGAACCTCAATATAATCCTGATAAGAAAAGGATTGTTTGCGAACGTTTTATAGAGACCGAAAATGGTGATTTACCAGAAGATTATAAGTTATATTGTTTTAATGGAGAGGCGAAATTTGTTTTATGTTGTTTGGGAAGAGGGAAAAATGAGCATCCAAATTTTTATTTTTTCGATCGACAATGGAATCTTTTACGTTTAAATCGACAAGGTAAAGAGGCTCCAGAAGGATTTACAATACCTAAACCAGAAGGAGTTGATCAATTATTTGAGTATGCAGAACGGTTATCTAGGCCATTCCCTTTTGTTCGTGTTGATTTTTATTTAGAAAAAGGGAAAGCCATATTTGGTGAGCTTACTTTTACTCCAGGAGGAGGTTTTGATACAGGGCGTTTACCTGAAAGTGATAAATATTTTGGTAGTTTAGTAAAATTACCTCAACTACAAAAATGATGGATTGTAAATATTCCTAAATTGTAATAATGGTACTATATTTTAATAAAATAACATCAGGCTTGTTATATGTATCTTTACTTGTGTTGTTTATATCTTATACACCAATTGTCTATAATAATGTATGGTATGGTGTATGTCGGTATGCATTGTATACGATGTTAGGAAGTGTTTCCGTAATATCTTTTTCTTGGAATGTCTGTTTACGTTCTTCAATATTGCGATGCATTTTAGTATGTATATTAATTATAGGTCTTGAGTTTTTGTTTTTTTATTCTAAAGCTTTTCATGTTGTTTGGGATGATTTAATCCAATTGATCTTAGTGTTTTTAAGTATTTTGATAGGATTTAATTGGCAACAAGATAAATATGCTGTAAAAAAGATGATAATTTTTTATTGTATATGTGCCTCTTTTTTAGGATGCTATACTATAAATGAATATGTTGGAAGTTTTGTTATTGCAAATCAGTATATGGTAGATGGAAAAAACCAATTGGGAGGGATTTTAGCTGTAAGTGGTGCCATGGCTTTTTATCTTGCTCTCTGTATAGAAAAACGAAAATTGTGTTTATTCCTTTTTAGTATTGCATTTATTTTTCTTTTTATAATCAGGGCTAGATCTGCAATTACAGCTTTACTAATGTTTGTATTATTTTTAGTGTTTAGAAATTACTCTTTGAAAAAAATATTAATATATATATTATTATTAGGAATTATTTTTTTATTGTTTTACAATAATATTGTTGAAGGAATCTATTTATCTTTTTTAGGGAGTAAAGATGTAAATGATCTTGACAATATTTCTTCAGGGAGAATTGGACGTAATATTGAAGGGATAAATTACTTTTTTGATAATTTTTTTACAGGAGAATTGTTGTATCCATCTAATATAGCATTAATTCATAATTATTTGTTACTTAGATTTGTGAGGTATGGAATATGGGCATTCCCTTTTGCTATACTTTATTTTTATATTATAATTTTTATTTTAAAGAATATACGACGAGCGTCTGTTGTGAATTTTGAGCAAATAGGTGTGTATTTATTGATTATTCCGTTTATTATAAGTTTATTAGAACCATCTTTCCCATTTGGCCCTGGGTCGGTACAGGTGTTTACATATATATTATTTGGCTATTCTTTGAATAAAATTTCAAAATTGTAATTGTTCATGATAAATGTGTTACATGTTTGTAATGACTTTACTGGGAGTAAAGTTCATGCAGAACTTTATAAAAAATTGAGTAATATAGGTATAACTCAATATGTCTATACGGCATATCGAAATCGAAATTTGGAGGGGAATAATGCTTTTGAAGCTGTTGGGGTAAAAATTGTATATGCTTCAATATTAAAATATTATCATCGAGTATTTTTTCACAAGAAAATTAATGATATTTTCAGTGATATAGAAAAAAGGATTGATTTACAAAACATAACTTGTGTCCATGCAACTACGCTTTTTAGTGACGGGGCTGTTGCGTTGAAATTGAAAAAAAAATACAATATTCCTTATATAGTTGCTGTACGTAATACGGATATTAATGATTTTTTGAAGTATGCCCCTCATTTGTGGAGAGTACATCAAGCTGTATTACGTGAGGCTAGTAAGATAGTATTTATAACTCCTTCAATAAAAGAACGATTGTTAAGTCATTGGACTTTACATTCGATGGGGGAGATAATTAAACAAAAATGCGTTGTACTCTCAAATGGTATTAATGATTTTTGGCATGAACATTTTTGTGCAGTACGTTGTTGTAGAGATAATGCAGTAGCTTATATAGGACGTTTTGATAATAATAAAAATGTTATTCGTTTGATAAAAGCGGTTTTAATGTTACATGAAGAATTACCAGATGTGAAACTGAATTTGGTGGGGGGAGGTGGAAGGCAGGAAAAACAAGTGAAAGCATACGTGAAGAAATATCCGGATGTGATTAAATATTGGGGAAAAATATATGATAAAGAAGAATTAATGAGATTTTATAGGAAGAATAAAGTGTTCGCAATGCCCTCAAAAACAGAAACATTTGGTTTAGTATATATAGAGGCTCTTTCGCAAGGTTTACCAGTGTTGTATACAAAGAACGAGGGAATTGATCACTTGTTTGACTATCGGGTAGGAGAGGGAGTTGCTCCCTCTTCAATAATAGAGATAAAAAATGCTTTATGCCGATTGCTGCATAACACATCTCAATATAATTTATTGTCATTTGAGGAACTTGATCGTTTTGATTGGAATCAAATCGCTTTGGAATATAAATCTTTATATCAAGAAATAAGTTGCAAATAATATTAATATGGAACAAATTAAAATTGCTGTGATTGGTCTTGGGTATGTAGGACTTCCTTTGGCCCGATTATTTTCTACAAAATATCAAACAATTGGTTTTGATATGAATCTGCGTCGTGTTGATGCTTTAATGGCGGGGCATGATAGTACTTTAGAGGTAAGTGATGATTTGTTACAAGATGCTATCAATAATCATGGATTTCGTTGTACGACTAAGATAGAAGATATTCGGGAATGTAATTTTTATATTGTAGCCGTTCCGACCCCAGTTGATGCTAATAACCGTCCTGATTTGAATCCATTATGGAGGGCCAGTGAAACTGTGGGACAAGTTATTTCAAAAGGCGATATTGTAGTATATGAATCAACAGTATATCCGGGAGTTACGGAAGAAGAATGTTTGCCTGTCGTGGAACGAGTGTCTGGATTGAAATTTAATGAAGATTTTTTTGCTGGTTATAGCCCTGAACGTATTAATCCGGGAGACAAAGAACATACTGTGGAAAAAATTCGAAAAGTTACTTCTGGATCAACTCCTAAGATTGCGAATATTGTTGATAAAGTTTACAATTCTGTACTTGTGAATGGAACACATAAAGCTGCTTCGATTAAGGTGGCAGAAGCATCTAAAATCATTGAAAATTCTCAACGAGATGTCAATATTGCTTTTATGAATGAGTTAGCAAAAATATTTAATGCGATGGGAATAGATACAAATGATGTAATTGAAGCTGCTTCAAGCAAATGGAATTTTATTAAATTGAAGCCAGGGCTTGTTGGAGGGCATTGTATCAGTGTTGATCCTTATTATTTGATTCAAAAAGCACAAGTGTATGGAGTATTACCTCGTGTGATGTCCAATGCTCGACGTTTGAATGATGGGATGGGGGCTTACGTGGCAAATCAAACTATTAAATGCATGAACAAGAAAGGAGTGATGGTGAAAGATTCCAAAATTTTAATTCTTGGTATCACATTTAAAGAAAATTGTCCAGATGTTCGTAATACAAAAATTGTAGATATTTATCATACTCTTGTTGAGTATACGAGCAATGTTACTATCTATGATCCATGGGCGAATATTGATGTTGTTCGTCATGAATATGGTATAGATGTGGTCAATGTCCTTTTAAAAGAAGAAAAATATGATGCTATTATTCTTGCAGTTGCTCATGATGAGTTTAAGAATATAGATATTCGTTCTCTTCTTACTTCAGAAAAAGGGGTCGTTTATGATGTGAAAGGCTTTCTTTCTAGGAATATTATTGATGCAAGATTATGGCGATTATGTCGTCTGTCGTTTGTCCAATATACCATGAGGAGAAGTATATAGAAACGTGTATAAAGTCTATTGTCCTTCAGGATTATCCTAAAGATGATTTAGAGATTTTATTTGTAGATGGAATGAGTAATGATACCACTCGTGCTATTGTGGTAGAATATTCAAAAATATATCCTTATATAAAATTGTTAGATAATCCTAAGCGTGTAGTGTCGAGTGCTATGAATATTGGTATTCGTGCTGCCCGTGGAGAGATTATCATGCGACTTGATGCTCATGCGAGTTATTGCAGAGATTATTTCTCGGTATAGAGAAAGTCAAGGACTCGACAGAGATCACTTCCTATTTGCAGAAAGCGTTGAACTATCTGGATACGTTTTGGACAAACATCTTAGCTTATACAAAAGATGGCAGTTATCCGATAGACAACAATGTTGCCGAGCGTGTAGTCCACCCACTGACCACCCAACGAAATGCTATGCTCCATTTTGGTAGTGATGAAGGCGCAAAGATGGTCGCCACTTACCACAGCATTATCAGTACGGTGAAGCTGCAGGGACGGTCGGCATGGGATTATCTTGGAAAGTTTTTTGTTAACATTTTTAACAGTTACAGGGATTTTTTCGGTCTGCGACCAGACAATATCGGATTGGCAACATGCCAATAGTTAATAAACACATTAAAATTTTAACAACTCAATATATAGACACTTGCACAAGTGCCTATACAAAGGGATATGCTCTAAATTGACTACAAACTAAAATTTTGTCAAGCCTTGGAATAATATTCCCATGTGGGGCAGTTTTTGAATCTAGATAAGAGGAATAAATAGAGAATCATATATGCAAGACTATGGATTAGTTAGTATCATTACACCGACGTGGGAATGTGCGAGTTTTATATCAGAAACAATAAAGTGTATACAGGCACAAACATATACTAACTGGGAACTTCTTATTCAAGACGACTGTTCGACGGATGGAACGGATAAAGTGGTTCAAGAATTTCTGATTTCTGAGGTTTTAGATGCTCAAGAGTCTAAAAGGGACTCTCGCATCAAATATGAGTGTAATGCCCAGAATTTGGGTGCTGCCGTTACTCGTAACAATGCTCTTCGCAGGGCGAAGGGACGGTGGATTGCGTTCTTGGATTCGGATGACCTATGGGAGCCAGAAAAGCTGGAGAAACAACTAAGATTTATGGTGGAAGGAGGGTATAAATTCTCGTACACCAGTTATCAAGAGATTGCCAACGACTCACGGGAGACTGGTGTGGTGATTCGTGGACCTAAGCATGTGTCGAGATGGGGAATGTATGCGTTTTGTTGGCCTGGGTGTCTGACAGTGATGTACGACCAT
>ERZ1673736.2614-NODE-2614-length-18975-cov-4.968129_pt1 | contig 18975 bp, 21 predicted proteins | sample MGYA00580212_ERZ1673736 | MGnify/ENA primary metagenome ERZ1673736 (study PRJEB41218, sample SAMN15661752) | gut metagenome | host: Homo sapiens | place: Canada: London | collected 2015-08-20/2019-03-30 | study: EMG produced TPA metagenomics assembly of...
ATGTGTATATTTTGCTGATGGCACTGTGCAGATATTATGGAGAAGAAAAGATACTACCTCTTGAATCACTTTCCCCAAGAGAGTATAGCAGATTCGCAGCGGCATGGCTCTATGTGATTCGAAAGGAATACATGACAGATGCTTCGGAAATCGCGGAATATAAAGACAGTTTCCTCGATATGCTGAAAAGAGGAACAGGAGATATTTACCATAAGCAGCAGAAGATTCTGGAATATATTGCCGGACATAATAGTTTTGGTTTGACGGGTCAGAATCTGTGGAGCTGCTGGATGAGATGCATTGAAGAATTACTCGACATATTTATTCAGATAGAGATGAGCGCTTTCAGTAATCTTGGAAGTAGACTGACTGATTTGGAATATTTTGAGAAGAGAATACTGTGAAAAGATTATCTGCTGGAATAAAAAATACGAAAGACTAGACTATCAGGAAGAAGGAACCAAAGATGCCGACACTAGAATATAATCCGGAGCGAAAAGAATTGTTAAAAGAGATATCAGAAACGCTGAAAGAGATCGGACAGGCGGGACATATTGTGAAATATTACTGGAAAATAGGAAGACTTGCGGAACAATTAATTATTCAAACTCTTGGTGAAGAGAATTGTGTGTTTCCCATAGATATTGAGGCGCTTGTGAAAGAATTCGGAATTGAGGTTGAAGATGAATTCATGGACAAATTTCAGAATACCAATGTCCGAGCACTGAACCGCAAGATCGGGCAGCTCGTCATCCGTAAGGATTCGTATACCGGAGAGAAGAGCGTGATTATACATATCGATAATAAAGTGCCGCCCTCTTCCAGGCGGTATGCAATTGCGAATGAATTTGTTCATTATCTGCTTCATTATGATGAAGACAGGTATTATGAGAATTATTTTATCATGCCTATCTGTCCGGTTAAGATGGAAGAAATCGCAGCAGATATTTTTTCTGTATTCCTATTGATTCCTATGAGACAGTTTGTTGTAGAGTTCGCCCAATATGTGGAATATCGTGTGAACACTCAGAAGGTTCCAATCTCAACGGAAGAGTGGATGCGGTATTTGTCAGAACGCGCTGTTCTGTCGGATTATTATGTGGCGTATGGGTATCAGTATCTTCGTGGAATCGGATACTGGGTTTATCAGGCTTATAATGCTGCAGAAGAGCAGATGAAAGAAATCGCTATGGATGAGGAGGAGAAGAAAGAGATTATAGAATGGATGGATGGCTACTATACAAAAGAAAGAAGTCGGTGGATCTTCCAGGCTTAATGGGATAGATAGAGCATCAGAAAACAAAAGGGAGGAAGAACAACATGTTCCAAGGAAAAACATTACTAATCACAGGCGGTACAGGCTCGTTTGGCAACGCAGTCCTGGACCGCTTTTTAAAAACAGATATCAAAGAGATACGTATATTTTCCCGCGATGAGTTAAAGCAGGACAATATGCGTCATTTTTATCAAAAAGAATTCCCTGAGTACAGCGATAAGTTGAAATTCTACATTGGAGACGTCCGTGACATCCAGAGCGTGAGGAATGCCATGCACGGAGTTGATTATATCTTTCATGCGGCAGCATTAAAGCAAGTTCCATCCTGTGAATTCTTCCCGGTAGAAGCGGTGAAGACTAATGTGTTGGGAACGGAGAATGTGCTGACTGCGGCAATCGAAGCTGGGGTAAAGAAAGTCATCTGCCTTTCTACTGACAAAGCGGCATATCCGGTGAATGCCATGGGAACATCCAAGGCTATGATGGAGAAGGTGATTGTGGCGAAGTCAAGAACGGTGTCCCCAGAAAAAACTGCAATCTGTTGTACCAGATATGGCAATGTTATGTGTTCCAGAGGCTCTGTTATTCCATTATTTATCAGTCAGATAAAGGATGGGAAGGAATTGACAGTTACTGAGCCTTCTATGACTCGTTTTATTATGAGCCTGGAAGAGGCGGTTGAGCTGGTGGTATTTGCCTTCCAGAATGCAGAGTCAGGAGACATTATGGTTCAGAAGGCTCCGGCATGTACGATTGAAGTGCTGGCACAGGCAGTAAAGGAAGTATTCCATGCAGAGAATCCAATCAAAGTGATCGGCATCCGCCATGGAGAGAAAATGTACGAAACATTATTAACGAATGAAGAGTGTTCCCATGCCATTGACATGGGAAATTTTTATCGTGTACCATGTGACAAGAGAGATTTGAATTACGACAAATATTTTAAAGATGGCGATGTGGAGCGGAATACGCTGACAGAGTTTAACTCAAGTAATACGGAACTGTTGGATGTTGAGCAGGTGAAGCAGAAACTCCTATCTTTGAAATATATTCAAGATGAACTGGCTGATTGGGAAACTGGCTGTTTTTAAATGATTTTTGTGGAGGAATTCATTATGAACATTTTAATTACTGGTGCCCGGGGGTTTGTCGGCAAGAACCTTGTGACGAATTTATACAATATTAAAGATGGAAAGAATCGTACCAGGAATTTTGAGATTGGCGAGATTTATGAGTATGATATAGATACAGAACCAGCCCTGTTGGAAAAATTTTGCGAGAAGGCTGATTTTGTGTTTAATCTTGCCGGAGTGAATCGACCGAAGGATAATGCAGAATTTATGACAGGAAATTTTGGATTTGCATCGACACTTCTGGAAACATTGAAACGGTATGAAAATACTTGTCCGGTGATGCTTGCGTCTTCCATACAGGCGACGCTGATCGGTCGTTATGGTGAATCAGATTATGGAAAGTCTAAGCTGGCAGGAGAGGAACTTTTTTTTGCTTTTGGAGAAGAAACAGGAGCAAAGGTGCTGGTATACCGTTTCCCGAATCTTTTTGGAAAATGGTGCCGCCCGAATTATAATTCTGCTGTGGCTACATTTTGTAATAATATTGCAAATGATTTACCGATTATGGTAAATGACCGTTCTACGGAGTTGGAATTGCTTTATATTGATGATTTAGTGGAGGAACTTTTGGATGCCTTAGAAGGAAGGGAGCATCATTGTGACTATGACGGGCTGGAAGTGAAGGATTCTGCTGCGGGAAGATATTGTTATGTGCCGGTGACACATAGAGCAACGCTGGGAGAGATTGTTGATTTGTTGGATAGGTTTAAGAACCAGCCAGAGTCCTTGGTGATGCCGGAGATTCCGGCTGATTCATTCGCAAAGAAGTTGTATTCTACGTATTTATCTTATTTGCCGGAGAAAAAGGTATGTTTTCCACTGAAGATGAATGTGGATGAGCGGGGCAGTTTTACAGAGCTTTTGAAAACAGCGAACAATGGGCAGTTTTCTGTGAATATCTCAAAACCGGGTATTACGAAAGGACAGCACTGGCACAATAGCAAGTGGGAATTTTTTATTGTGGTAAGTGGACACGGTTTGATTCAGGAACGGCGGATTGGCTCAGATGAGGTGCTGGAATTTGAAGTGTCCGGTGAAAAGATCGAGGCAGTACATATGCTGCCGGGATATACGCACAATATTATTAATTTGTCTGATACAGAAAATCTTGTGACTGTGATGTGGGCTAATGAACCATTTGACCCGAAACATCCAGATACATTTTTTGAAAAAGTGGAGGAGTAAGGATGGCGTCTTTTAAGAATAATGGGAAGCTAAAGTTGTTAATCATTGTCGGAACAAGACCGGAGATTATCCGTCTTGCAGCAGTGATTAAAAAGTGCAGGAAATATTTTGATACGGTGCTGGCACATACGGGGCAGAATTATGATTATAATCTGAATGGAGTTTTCTTTCATGATCTGGAGCTGGATGATCCGGATGTGTATTTGGATGCAGTCGGTAAGGATTTGGGAGAAACTATGGGGAATATTATTGCCCGTTCCTATGAGCTGATGGTGGAGATTCAGCCGGATGCAGTACTGGTTCTTGGTGATACCAACTCTTGTCTTTCAGTGATTGGGGCAAAGAGATTGCACATTCCGATTTTTCACATGGAAGCAGGAAATCGATGCAAAGATGAGTGCCTGCCGGAGGAAACGAACCGAAGGATTGTAGATATTATTTCAGATGTAAATATGTGTTATTCCGAGCACGCACGGCGTTATTTAGCGGAAAATGGTCTGCCGAAGGAACGAACCTATGTGACAGGTTCACCGATGGCAGAGGTGCTGCATAGCAATTTGAAAAAAATTGAGAGCAGTGATATTCATATGCGGCTTGGATTGGAGAAGGGAAGATATATCCTGCTTTCTGCTCACCGAGAGGAAAATATTGACACGGAGAAGAACTTTCGATCTTTATTCACGGCTATTAATAAGATGGCGGAAAAATATGATATGCCAATTTTATATTCCTGCCATCCACGTTCCCGGAAGCGATTGGAAAGTTCCGGTTTTCAACTGGATAAGCGTGTGATTCAGCATGAGCCACTAGGATTCCATGATTATAATTGTCTGCAGATGAATGCGTTTGTGGTAGTGTCGGATAGTGGTACACTGCCGGAGGAAAGTAGTTTCTTCACATCTGTGGGACATCCGTTCCCGGCAGTATGCATTCGCACATCCACTGAGCGACCGGAAGCATTGGACAAGGCTTGCTTCATCTTGTCAGGCATTGATGAAAAGGGATTGCTGCAGGCAGTAGATACGGCAGTGGAGATGAACCGGGATGGAGATGTGGGAATTCCGGTGCCGGATTATGTGGAAGAGAGCGTCTCCACAAAAGTGGTAAAGATTATTCAGAGTTATACTGGTGTTGTGAATAAAATGGTGTGGAGAAAAGAATAATATAAGTAGTATTTTTGAAAAAATATTGAAAGACCTGTCGAAAAACCAGATGAAATGTGGTAAAATAGAGACGGCTAATCAAGGTAAGGAAACAAGGAGAACGGAGTTCTATGGTTTTTCTTACCTTTTTTTGACCCTATATAGATTACGCATAAGCACTAAATAATGGAAAGAATTGGTGTTTACGAAAAACAAGTGGGAACTACATGGTTTGGAAACACGGGATTTTTGATTTTAGCATTGATCAGGTTATCTATTTTATACCAAGAAATTTTGGAGAAAAACTTAATTCGTTTACGATAACAGTCAACATGAGTTTTGATTCACCATCGTTTGATATGGAATTGAGAGAAATCGGCCATGTTAAAAAGGAAAGAGGTGTTTCTGAACATATTCTTAAATATCACAGGAAAATAGAAAAGGATGATTGTGTTAAGTATTTTTTTAAAATTGATAAAGAATGTATTAATATGGACAATGTTTATTACATATTTATAAAGCCAAGAAAAAAATAGTACAAAACCCGTAACAAGGAGAAATACCGGGCAGAGCATGAGCACAGATAATCGAGAGTAGAAAAAAATACATATAAATGATATAATCGAAAAAATCTGTCGAAAGTGGGAACAGAAAAAGGGTTCTAATGACAAGATTCAGATTTTTGAAAGTCAGCAAATACGTACTGCTTGGAATGATGACAAGAAGAATGGTATTTTTCAGTTCAGGATGTTGTGGCAGTTTTGACAGATAGTGTCGATCCCAAACAATACATCAAAAAGATGCGTACCCGCGATCTAGAACTTTCCTCCAACTGGGGTACAATTTGTACCCCAGTTGAAATGACCGCTGCTGATGGAAAACGAAGAAAAATCCAGGCAGCCAATGTAGAAGGTATCCTGCGAATCATTCAGTCGATTCCATCTCCCAAAGCAGAACCCTTTAAGCTATGGATGGCACAGGTAGGCAGAGAGCGTATCGAAGAAACCATTGACCCGGAGCTGATCATAGACCGGGCGCTCGAAACCTATAGAGAACGTGAGGCTGCATTTTGTGCAGTCTGGTGTTGAATGATACAATAAGAATACAGAGTTACATAAAGATGGTATAGCGGAAGAAGGAAAAAGCATGGATAAAAAGAATGTTATTAGCCACGCAATTGACATAATTGTTCTGGCACAGGAACCGAATCCTTTGTCATGCATCAAACTGGCGAACAATATGATTACGGCAGAGGATCCAATATCAGAGTTAGTCTATAATATGGCAAAGTCTGAACTTTCGGTAGCAGAAGGGATTATGGCGAACTTTGTTTACGAAGGGGATAAGAATGGTGCGATTCATCGAATCCTGACGCATCTGGAGACGGCAGCGAAGATGGCGATTGATTATTACAAGAAGAAAAATAACGCAGAAAATCCAATTAATTTTATGAATCCCTGGTTTTTAACTGAGAAAGGGAAGACAGTGCATGGTGATATTGTCAGGATACAGTATTATCAATGTGTTTTACATACATTGCTGGGAAGTGATTCTGAATGTATTGTTCGGCTGCTTCAGCAGATACCGCTATATACGGACTATCAGTTTGGCATGTATACGGATGCGGTTTCCAGATTATTTGATACAGAAGAGTGGGAGAATATTCTTATTTACAGAAAATATTACTTTATAGAAAATATGTGCTGCGCGGCGGATATGATAGATCGTATGCCTTATCTCTTCCCAGGATCTACGCTGATTAATGATGGATGTCTGAAACGGTTGCAAAGGTTTTTGGAGACGCGGGTGGATGCAGGGTTGGCGAAGGTCATTGTGGAGCAGAGATTGAACATGAATGTGAGAAATTACATATAATTCACAGTATGTTGCTTTTAGTAAGATTCTGGTGGTTGACATTTTGATTATGCAATGCTAAACTAAGAATTACCAAAGAGTCTGAACTATATTTTGATATATTTCGACATTTCTTTTTTATTTTATGATAATATATACTTAAGATAGACGTCGATTTTTGTATCTGCTTCGTATTATAGGATGCCTGGTGCTATAATAAATACGAATGAGAAGCAGGAGTGTATCTATATGGGGCAGATGATTTATTTTGATATGTACAGAAGAGAAGAAGGTGATACGATGTGTAAGGTACTGGAGAAAATACATAATAAGACGGCAGAAGAGTTATTGAAAGAATACGATGTTTATGATTCACTCCCAATTGATTTGGAGAAGCTGGTTACATCCATAGGATTATCTGTGTTGCCTGTTGACTTTACACTTTTGGAGGAGGCGCTAAATAAAAAAGATATCCTTGGTCTGGTACTTACATCGGGAAATGATGCGGCTATTTTTTACAGAAAGACAGATTCTGTTAATAGAAAAAGATTTACAATAGCACATGAATTGGCGCATTGTTGTCATTTGGATCCGGCAACCACAGAACCACATATTGAGTATAGAATTGATGAAGATAAAAAAGATGAATTCGAGAGAAAAATGGATATATTTGCAGGTGAATTGCTGATTCCATTCAAAAAGCTGAAGGAAGTATATATGTCTTTGGAAATACCGGCTTCAGCTGTTTTGGCTAAAATATTTAATGTGTCAGTTTCTGTAATGGAGGCAAGACTCAACTATTTAAAAATTTCCCATTACAATAACAAAGGAATCCCTGTGACGTATTAATGTATAACAGGTGGAAGGTATGAGATGGCAGATATATTGAGTGGTAGTCAGAAGGAAGAAAAAGATAACGCGGCCATGAATTTAAGCAATGTTATAAATTCTTTAGAGATAACTGTTCCTGAAAAGCAGAAAGTAGAAATTGAAAAGGATGAAAAGAGTGATCCGAATAGTATTGATGTGATAGAGATGAATGTACTTTTTGAGATGAAAAGCTATATTTATCAAAAGGTTCTTGGACCGGAATTGCAGGAAAATGAATCGTTAAAACGTGAACAGAAAAAAGCATTAATGAACAATATTTTTAAAATATTAAAGTGGCAATTTATATTTACTTATGTGTTCGTTACAGTTCTTTTGGCTGCGGTTTTGTTTTCGGCCTTTTTAAAGATAGAGGCGAGTACAATTAGTACAATAATAAAGTTTATTCAATTTTATATTACCTCTATTGTTGTTGAGTTGATTTCCATTCTCTTTTTTATAGTGAAAAGTGTATTTGATAAATCAATTGTTGAGTTATTTAGGAATTTTGACAGAGAGAAGAAATAATCTATAAACATCCATCTCGGTTTTGTATTTACAAGGCTAAGATGGATTCGTTTTAATAAAAGCAGTGTAATATTTTGGAAAGGATTTGAGTATATGAAAATAGCAGTATTATTTCCGGGTATCGGATATACCTGTGACAAGCCGCTTCTCTATTATGCGGGGAAATTGGCGGCGGAACATGATTATAATGTGCGGCCGGTGGCTTATGGGAAATTTCCTTCCGGTGTTAAGGGAAATCGTGAGAAAATGGAGCAGTCTTTTTATAGTGCGCTGCAGCAGGCAGAGGAGATTTTGAAGGACGTGCGCTGGCAGGATTATGAAGATATTTTATTTATTTCCAAGAGTGTCGGGACGATTGTCGCCGCCTGCTATAAGCAAAAATATCAAATTAAGGCGCGAAGTATTTCCTTTACGCCCTTGGAAGATACCTTTTCCTTTGCGTCTGGTGAGGGGATTATGTTTCATGGAACTGCTGATCCATGGGTAAAGGACAGCAAAAAGATATATGAAGGCTGTGAGAAAATCGGGCAGCCGCTCTATGTCATTGAGAATGCCAATCATTCTCTGGAGACTGGCGATGTGGCGGAGGACCTTGTTAATCTGGCAAAGATTATGAGGTGGGTAGAAGAATATATATGATTTTGGAGATGATTGGATATTCAGCATTACAGTATCAAAGATCAGTGAAGCAGGGGAGAGTTTTGAGCCGCGCATAGTCAAATCCAAGGGCATATTCAGCAGTATCCAGACTATGATGAAGAGGAATGTGACTATGAATAAAAATGAGTGATGCTATGAGTTTACGAAAGGTATTTTAACCAGGGAGGAGACGATTACCAGACTGATTTGTAAACAGATGTCCATGTTTGATGTTCGGTTATAAAAGTGACAAAATTATCTCTCATTTTTCTCAAAAAATCGACAAAAAATTCAAATAATATGGTAAAATAATGGTGGCTAATCAAGGTAAGGAAACAGGGGAATAAGGTTCCCTGGTTTTTCTTGCCTTTTTTTCTGCTTAAAAGCAGGCGTCGGCTATGCCGCGGCATGTTACTATCAAATATCAGTGGGGGTTCACTACCGGAGTCAATGGAGGAAGTGCGTATGAAGAGATGTTCTGTGCCGACCGAGGAATGTATTCATTCACGCCGTTGTTTTATGACGGGAGAGTATTGTTCCAAGCAGACCAACATACAGAAAGAGAGAAAAGCGCTTTATAAGAGTTATGATAATGCATGTAATGAGGAAGGCATCCAGATTACAGCATTTGTCATAATGAATTTCTCAGATATGTCAAATGTTATATATAAGTGGAAATTGAAAACTTTTATTGAATCTTTGGCAAAATATTTATACTGGGATAAAGAGGATAAGAGATTATATTGTTATGCGGATGAGCTGAAAAACCTGCCGGAGAATCTTAAACGTGTCAGGAAGATTCAGGTGATTCGCTCGGATTCGGAACCGGCATCTAATTATGTTATATGCAGCCGTATCTGCCAGCAGATGCAAATTGCTGATCTGATTGTTGTGGATGTTTCTAATCAGAATCCGAATGTGTTTTATGAATTTGGGATGGCAGTGGCGCTTGGTAAATTGATATTGCCGGTCTGTTTTAGTGAAAGCTTTTATAAAATGGTTGTACCCGAGAGGGTTAAGGAAAAAACGAAAAAGGAGAAAGACAAACTGGTACATCATATCGGGTGCTATCCTTGGCGGAAACGATTGTTTGAATATTATGGAATTCGCTATCGAAGCAAGAAAACATATAATGACGAGGATAAAGTGACGAGATATCTGGAGTGTAATGTGGCAACTGCAGAGGAGAACGGATTTTCAGATTTTAAATATTCTATATTTCCGTATCACGAGCATATTGGATCGAATAATAAGACGATAGGAGAAGAAATATACGAAAGGCTTCGGAGGTCCTACAATGAAGCCGGTTCGGATGACAATACACTGGTTGTTTATACAATGGAAGGTTTTCTGAATGAGAAGCAGGCGGGAACTTGTATTATCAATTTTTATCGGGCGATAACGGCACAAATGGAATTGGAGCAATGTTTTTGCGGGGAACGTGTCGGAGTGCTTGTTCAGGAAAACAGTATTTTTGAGAATGACAAGGATGCAAAACAGGATTTGTATCTGAATTATGATGTGGGAGAAATTATCCGTATCGGATTAAACCAGGCAACCTATCTTGCATTAGTTGAGAAGATTAAGACAGAGGATTTTTTGGCAACACCAGAAGATTTGCAGAATATGGTTGCATCAGGAAATGGTATGGATGAGGATCCGGTTATTACAGAAGGGCAGAAAGAACAGATTATACGTTTTACAAAAGACCATATCCGGAATCGGGGAATGATGATTTATCCGAATTATCCGGTGTATGTAAACCGTATTAAAAACGGGCTGCAAAAAGATATTCTGGATACTCCGCTTGCCAAGGGAGATGCCGGGGAGGAAAGGATTGATTTGGATAAATTCTGGTGCCTGTATCATGTTACACTCCGGACGCTTCGCTTTACAAATGAGATTGTGGTGGATATAAGCCAAAATTGTCTGCAGTCATTGTTCTGGCTTGGCGCAGCTCATGGTTCCGATATTTATGCAATAACGGTTTTGCATGAAGAAAGAGAAGAAGAGAGAAGGATTTCGCATGAAGGTCTAGAGAAGAAGGAGAGAAATGTATTTGATGTAGCCGGTTTGTGGGCGGCAGTGCTGCGTTCATATGACACAGATGGATTTTCGCAGCAGCTTTCTATGGCACAGCTTGGAATTGAACGTCATTCAAGGCTGATGATAAAGAATAAAGATTTTTATGAGAAGAGTGTGCGTGAGTATTTATCATCATATTATGAAGAAACAAAAAGGAAGGACATACATGAGGTTTTTGTGGAAAAAGGAAAGGAAGAGCTGCAGGTTCTGGAGTCTTATTATCGAAAATGTCTGTGGAATCCGATGTTAAAATATAATCGGCTGAGAATCTATCTCCCAATGATTGATGATAGAGACAGAAAGATGGATGAACCCAAATCCTATACTGCAAAATGGGATGTTGATGCAATTTCTGTGCTGTCGCATTATTTATCTAAACGGACGGTAATAGGCGAATACTGTTTTAAATCATTAAGAGAGAAGATGTCGGAGGAGGAAAAGGAAAAGGAAGATAAGAAAGCGAGAGAGGTGAATTATATCTGTATTGGTAAGGATGCCAGACCGCGGCAGCAGCCGCTTCCCCGATATATTAAAGGAATCATTGGAAAGGCGAAAGAATATGGAGAGGGCTATAATGTGATTCATGAGCACTGTGAATGGAGGAAGGAGCAATTCTGCGAAAACCAGGATAGTAGCAGAATGGTTTCGCGCCAGTATAAAGGATTTGCTGAAATAAACAAAAAAGAAGACGGATTTGTTCAGAGTGACAAAGGATTTTTTATGCAGCAGGCAGGCGCTAAATGTGCGGATTGCAAGGAGAAAGCAGAAGATAGAGCAGGGAAAAATAATTTGTTTTTTGATAAAAATGTACCGAAGGAGTGTGTGCTTGAAGGAAATGCACATGATCAGTTGGGGCAGTTGATTTTGTGGAGGGATAACAGTGAGAATTCTGACAGAAATTATTTCCGTGTGAGCATTATCGGGAGTTCCGGCCCGGCAACCTATGGATTGGCGACGCTTCTTGTAGATTATGAACAGAAAGAAGAGATTTTCCATATAAAAAAGGAAGATGGTGAGAAATGGAATCTGCTATGTAGGCTTCAGAAGAAAATTCGGAAGAAGCTGATGCATGTGATTTTGGTGCAGATGAAGAAGAAATTGGATGGGATAGATTTTCGTTCGCAGCAGAATGGCAAAAAAATTAACGATAAAGAGCAAAAAGACAGATATATAAGTCTGGTTCTATATGCGGTATCGTTATATTTGAGTACCGTGTTTTACCGCTATTTTCTACCTTTCTTATCGAAAACAGACATTAAGCGTATCCATAACGGCGTCCGCACATATATAAGTTCTATGATGGCTGCCAAAATCAGTCCTTTTGTATTGAAATATCCGCAGGATGGGGATACGAGATATAACAGTTCTATTTCGGAAAAGAATGTTATGGAAGTGGCAGACGAGGTTCCGAAGATAATATTAAATGTGATGCAGAGTTTCAGAGGCGTAGAGGCCTTTTACAAGATTAAAGTAAAGGCGGAGCCTTTTGGAAGTGAAGATAAAGAACAGGAACGGGATATCCGTGAAGTACTGAGCGTAGAGGAATTAGGAGAAGAGGCGGATGTAAATTGTCTATTTACTTCTATTGACAAAGGAGAAAAAAAGGATGAAAAAACAGATTAAGCCAATTCTGAGGTTTGCATTGGGAGAAGTATATACATTTCTTGGCGTGTTCAGTACGCTGCTTACGATTATTTGTCTGATTGATTTTAGTGAGCTGGTACCGGATTTTGCAGGAAGAATCGTGTGTGTCGTAATTGTTTTTGCCGTATCTTATGGTATGGCTGTTATCAGGGTGGCATCGACAAAGCGGACAGTGGTTGATTTGGAGAATGGCCGGGAGGCGGTCCTGGAGTATGGAGATTTATTTACAAGTGGAGACCGGATTGTAATCCCTGTGAATGATTCTTTTGATACATTGGTCGACGATGTGCTTATTGCAAAAAGTTCTATTCATGGTCAGTTTGTTTTGAAATATTTCGAGGGACGTGAAAAAGAGCTTGACCGGATAATAGAAAAGGGGCTGGAGCGTGTAAAGGTAGCAGGAAGGTATACGAACAAAAATGGAAAGCCGCTTTATTATCCGCCGGGGACAGTTGTGCCGGTAAGAGTCGGAGAAAAGACATTTTACTTGTTGGCATTAACACATTTTCGGGGAAATACAGTGGAGCCGAATATGAAGATATATTATACGGCGGTTTTAACACTGCTTGAATATTTGAATAAAGCAACAGCGGGAGCACCTGTGTATATACCTCTTCTTGGGTCGGGGCTTGCAAGAATAAACCGGGAAAAAGAAAATGAACTGGCGAATCTTTTGTCTATTCTGCGAATGAGCAGGGTAAAGATTGTGGGCGGGATCCATATTGTCCTGCATCCGGATATGCGAGGGAAGGTGAATATATTGCGCTATAGGAAAAATAAATCAATACTGTAAACTGGCTTTTGCAATAATTGTCGGGGCTGTCTTGCGAATCCTGATTCTGAATGATACAATGAGAACAGCAAAACCTGTGTAATACAGCAGAAAGGGGCATGTATATTATGGAAAAACAGAAGATGCTCCCGATAGGAGTCGAGAATTTTGCCGAGATTCGCAGAATGGGATTTTATTATGTTGACAAGACGAATATGATAAATGAAGACAATTATTTTGATTGATGAATATGATGTTCCCTTGGATAAGGCATATCAGTCGGGCTTTTATCAGGAAATGACTGTGCTGATTCGGAATTTATTCAATAACGCGTTGAAGACGAATGACAGTCTTCTATTTGCAGTGCTTACCGGGTGTCTGCGTATCAGCAAAGAGAGTATATTTACAGGGCTGAATAATTTAAATGTTATGACTATTGCAGATGAGTATTTCAGCGATTGCTTTGGATTTACGGATGATGAGGTGAAAGGACTTCTGGAGTATTATGGACTGGAGAATTCATGGAAGACAGTCCGGGAATGGTACGATGGCTACCGATTTGGCAGTTCTTCTATTTATTGTCCGTGGGATGTGATGAAATATTGTCAGGCGCTGCGGAAGAATCCAGATGCTATACCGGAAAATTATTGGGTAAATACGAGTGGAAATAGTTTAGTTCGTTGTTTTATTCATATGGCGGATCAGAACCTGCGGGATGAAATCGAAGGATTGCTGGCAGGAGAAACGATTATTAAGGAAATTAAGCAGGAACTGACATATACGGAATTGGACAGCAGTATTGAGAATTTATGGAGTGTACTTTTTACAACCGGGTACCTGACTGCGGTGGAACGGCTGAATGCCAGAGAGTATCGGCTGGGAATTCCGAATATGGAGATTCGGGATCTGTTCCAGAGCCAGATAAAGGAATGGTTCAGGGAGAAAATGGCAGCGGAACCCGGAAAAGTGAGCGAATTTTGCGGAGCTGTTCTGGCAGGTGAAGCAGAGAAAGTACAGAGTTTGCTAACAAATTATTTGAAACAGACGATCAGTATTCGGGATACCTATGTAAGGAAGGAAAAGAAAGAAAACTTGCCCACAGGGAAAGCGACCACTAAGGAGACTAAAGAACAGTCTCCAAGTGTCTGCTTTTATCAGGGTATTTTGCTGGGGCTGTTGAGTTATCCGTCAGGATGGAGTGTGAAATCCAATCAGGAGGCCGGGGATGGCTACAGTGATATTGTAATAAAAGACATGGAATCCGATACGGGTATTGTGATTGAAGTAAAGTATGCGGAGCATGGACGGCTGGACGCTGCCTGTGAGGAGGCGCTTGAACAGATTGAAAGCAGGAACTATGCGGAGACGTTGTATGATGATGGCATGGAGAGGATTTTAAAATATGGAATTGCGTGTTATAAAAAACTGTGACGAATTTCTGGATGCTCTTGCGAATCTGAGCAAGGAAGAAGCGGAGGATGCGCTGTGGGAGCTTTTGTTTGAGTTGCAGGATTGTGAATTTCAGACGGCGAAAGGGTTGAAATTCAGTTATACGATCAAGACGAATAAGGATGGTATGCCGGGCGGAGAGATATTTGTCTCTCGTAAAGAGAAATCCATTACGAAGAGCAGTGTTTTCCGTGCGTTCTGGATTGCCAGAGAGTTGGAAGGAAATGTGTCCGGGCCGAAGAAACTGAAGGTTTATGGAAGTTCATACCTGTTTGATATATTTAAAAGGATTGGAATTATAAAATCGTGATACAATTTTAAGAGAAATGGAATCGGGCTGTCGCACAAGCATTTTTGCAGAGTGGCAGCTTTTGTGATTTGTTAAGTTATTTCATTAGATAGTATGCAGCCATTTTAATAGTGAGCCTGGCGGAGTAGGTTTTACAGGTATAATCAAGGAAAAAAGAGAGGAATGGTTATACATGAGAAAAAATCCGAAACTTGAGGTAGTGGCACTGCAATGGCTGGAGAATTCTAAGATGCGCATTAAAGAACCTTCCTACGTGAAATACGCAAATATGCTTCAGAAACATATTTTGCCGGAAATGGGAGAAGTTCGTATGAAACGCCTTACGACTGAAATGGTGGAAAGATTTGTTCAGGGGAAGCTGACTTGCGGAAAGTTGGATGGTAATGGAGGATTGTCGGAGAAGACAGTAAAGGACATACTGGTGGTTCTAAAAGCAATTTGTCAGTTTGCGGAGCAGATGGATATAGAGGCTCCGTGCCGGTTCCATTTGATTCGCATAAGGCAAAATGACAGTGAAATACATGTGCTGGGAAAGCAGGAGCAGAAGCGGCTGGAAGAGTACCTCATGGAAGATGACAGCCTGCTGAAAACAGGGGTGCTCATCAGTCTTTATATGGGATTGAGACTGGGAGAAGTATGTGCGTTGAAAAAGAATAACATATTATATAATGAAGAAATTCTGCAGGTACGTTTTACAATGCAGCGCATACAGAATTTTGAAAACAAGGAGTCAGGAAAGACTAAGATTATTGTCACAGAGCCAAAAAGCAATTGTTCTGTCCGTGATATTCCGATACCGGCATTTTTGATGAAGCGATTAAAGAACCTGGAAGATGCTTCAGATAATGCTTATGTACTGACCGGGCTTGTAAATAAATATATAGAGCCAAGGCGGATGGAAAATATTTTTAAAAAATATTTGGAAGAATGCCAGTTAGAGGTGATGAACTACCACACACTGCGGCACACATTTGCGACAAGGTGCATAGAGGAAGGGGTTGATGTGAAATCGCTGAGTGAGATCCTGGGACATGCAAATGTAAATATCACTTTGAATCGATATGTGCATTCGTCGATGGAGCAAAAGCGGCGGTGCATGGAGAAATTGCTGCTGCAAGGAGAAAAAGAATAATAAAAACAGGTCGGTTATGTGTACAATAAATTTTCCGTGTGTGGTATACTGGGGAAAGCAACATCATATGATAAATCTATTGTAATAGGTCCCAGGGTAATTGACAGCCCTGTTTTGGGAGCGATTACGCCACAGGAATTATCCGGTGGCGTGAAAACGCTGATATTGATTGCGCATGTGCCGGACAAAATTTTCAATGCGTCGACATGTGGGGATAATTGTGCGAAATGGCTTTTGAAAATGGGAGAAAAGAAAGATATTACAATAAATCTTCGACATCTTATGGATTTTGGAAGGCAGGAATTTGTGATAAATATACTGAACACGAACCAGATTGTGCATGATATGAGAGAACTGATTCCGATTGCGGGGATGATTGTGCGGTAGGAGGGAACAGTATGAAGGGAAGTTACAAAATTGTTGTTCAAAATTCAAAGGTGCGATATGATTTTGTGATTCGGAGAAATATTACCATTATTAGAGGTGACAGTGCGACAGGAAAGACGACACTTGTAGAGCTGATAAGAGAATATTATGAAGACGGCGATGAAAGTGGAATTGTGCTTTCTTGTGAAAAAGAGTGCGCTGTGTTAGAGGACGAGATTGGGAAGCTGTTCTTGCAACTAAAAAAGATAGTATTTTGTTTATAGACGAAGGGAATCGATTTGTTCATTCCAAAGAGTTTGCAAAAGCAATTCAGAAAACAGATAATTATTATGTAATTGTGACAAGAGAAGGGGTGGAAAGTCTTCCACATAGTGTTGAGGAAATATATGGAAGACGGGAGTCAGGGAAGGATGGTTAAATGCGAAAGAAACCAAGAGAACAGGCAATAGAAGAACTAACATTAATGCTCATGTATTTGAATCGTTTTTCAGATAATAATGAGTATGCACGCTTTAGAGAAATCAGTTGGAAGGGATACGATTATGACACGCTGGCGCAATTGAATGAGCGGGATCTTGTTTACTCTCCAAAGGGAAAAGTATCATATTTCACAGAAGCCGGGAGAGAAAAAGCAAGAGAATTGCTCGTGAAATATGGGCTTTCAGATTATGCATTTTATGAAAAATATGAATTCCGCTTCATTCGCCCGGAGGAAGCGGAGGCAGCAGCCGAGATAGAAGCGATTTGTTTTCCGCCAAGTGAAACCTGTACGTTAGACATTATGAAAGAAAGGGTATCCCTAGCGGGAGATTGTTTCCTGGTGGCGATTGACAGAGAGACGGGTCGTATGATTGGTTTTGTAAATGGTCTTTGTACCAATGAATGGTCGCTGCGGGATGAATTATTTACAGATACCAGCCTTCATGACCCGGATGGGTGTAATATTATGATTTGCAGTGTGGCTGTCCTTCCGGAATATCGGAAACAGGGGATTGCAAGAGAGATGATGTGGGAATTCCTCCGTAAGCAGCAGGCACAGGGAAGAAAACAGGCAGTGCTGACGTGTGTTCCGTCTAAGGTGAAAATGTATAAGAAATTTGGGTTTGTTGACAGAGGAGAATCCGAATCAACCTGGGGCGGAGAAAAGTGGCATGAAATGTTTTGTACGTTAAATTTATAAGTAGTTAGAAATTATAGTGGTTTTTTAATCTCAACGGTATTATATGTAGTTTCTTTGCCTTTTGTATTTTACGTTGATAGATTGAGGTCTGCTAGATGAATTGAATTAATCATTTCGAGAAGCGTAATGGGAATAATTTTTCTGGAAGAGTGATTATGAAACAACTACATGACAACTATACATGCAAGTGTTACAATATAGCTATAGATAGGAAAAGTGTTTGAAAGGAGTATTTTAGGGGAAATTTATGATTTTGTTTCATGGCAGTAATGTAGAGGTAAAAGTTCCTCAAATTATCAAGTCCAAAAGGTTATTAGATTTCGGAACAGGATTCTATCTTACCAGTGACTTTGAACAGGCAAAGAAATGGGCTGTTCGCACAACGAATAGAAGGGAAGCAGGTGTTCCGATTATTTCTGTTTTTGAAATTGATGACAGTCAACTGGAAAGATTAGACACACTTATCTTTGAGCAGGCAATTCGTACTGTAAACAATTATTTGAAAGGTTATTTTACAGAGGAAATTGCGATTCAACTGTTGCTACCACAAAAATTAAAAGACCAGTATGCTTTTAAGACAGAAAAAGCTTTGGCTATTCTTGGATTTAAAGAGGTAAGATTTGTATGAAGAAATTAGAACCTGAGATTGTAGATTATTATAATAATGAAGTAGTCGTAATGATAGCAGAAAAATATGGGATGAGTCAGATGGATGCTTTGAAAGCGTTTGTCAATTCTAAAACCCATGAAATGATTGAAAATGCTGAGTGCGGCATGACGGATTTTGGAGCTGAGGCGATATTTGAGATATGGGAATGTGAGAAGATTACAGGAGATCCGAGAAAATCCATATATATAAGGAGTGAATAGTGTGACAGAGGAAATGAAGTTTTTTATGTATTTATTGGAATATTATGCGTTCTATAAAAATAAAAAAACCAGGGATGTTTTGAATGAATGGGAAAAATCTAATTATCCACGTCTGTTTTTCAATGAGTAATATGCTCTACGAAAGAGAGGGATTACTATCTGGTACATTTTTCATTGTCCCAATATAAAAGAACAGGATATTTTACGAATCTGTGAGCAACATTCTGATAAGCAAGTACTTCAGGATGCTTTTGTGCTGACTTATGAAAGAATGCGGAAATATGAGGGTGCATGGCATCTGGAAAGATGGAATCTGTTCCCGGAGTGCGTGATTTTTGAGTGCAAAGGGGAGGAAGAACTTAGGCAGATATTACAAGGACTGGAAAAGGAACTGTTTTTGAATGGAGATAGGATAGAAACCAGAGTTATTGCCGTCGAGAAGGCAGAAGAAGAGATGTTAAAAGAGATGTCTGGTGCCGGAAGGAATCTATCCATGTCAAAAGGTGTGATTCGCAAGGGGAA